>Ga0247742_10000025_pt1 | contig 145341 bp, 126 predicted proteins | sample UWRJL208509C2_FD_180944 | JGI IMG/M metagenome (GOLD analysis project Ga0247742, IMG submission 180944) | Plant litter microbial communities from Arlington Agricultural Research Station in Wisconsin, United States - UWRJ-L208-509C-2 | ecosystem: Environmental > Terrestrial > Plant litter >...
CGACCGGCTTGACGACACCTAGCCGACTAGCCCGAGGGAGCCACGCTGTGCCAGTTGTAGATTCTGATCCGACGACACAGCGTGCCCCCGGCTATCCGCCTCGCCGCGTGGTCCCCCCGGCAGCAGCCAAGCTGCGCATCCTCGCCACGGCCGACCGGCTGTTCTACGACGAGGGCATCCGCAGCGTGGGCATCGACCGCCTGATCAGCGAGTCCGAGGTGACCAAGGCCACCTTCTACAAGCACTACGGCTCCAAGGACCGCCTCATCCTCGAGTACGTCAAGTCGCGCCACCGCGCGGACGTGGCCGCGACCGAACAGCTCATCGACCAGGCGGAGACGCCGAGGGATGCCGTGCAGGCACTCATCGCGGCCCTGGTCGCCGACATCCAACGCCCCGATTTCCGCGGCTGTGCGTTCATCAACGCCGCCGCCGAGTTCGGGGATGAGAATCACCCCGTGCGGGAGACCGTCAACGAGCACCGGGACTGGTACACCGACACGCTGGCCGGCCTGTTCTCCCGGCTCGGACATCCGCTGCCCGGTGACGCTGCGGATGACTTCATCCTCGCCCGGGACGGCGCGATGGCCGGCGGCTATGCGGGCGACGCGATCGCCGCGTCGATGGCGCTGCAGCGTGCGGGTGCACGCATCCTCGACATCTGACGCTCGACGTCTAGCGAACGGACTGCAGCTCGGCGCTCAGCGCGACGCCGCTAGGCAGAGGCGCGGTCCAGCGCAGCCAGCTGATGCCGACTGAGTTGGATGGTCGCGGCCGCCATCAGTTCGAGCACCTGGGCCGCGTGACTCGCACTGGCCACCGGGGCGACGACATTGCGCTTTGTGAGCAACCAGGCCAGCGATACCGCGGCAACGCTCGCCGACGCGATTCCCTGAGAGTGCTGCTCCGCCACGATCGCATCGAGGCAGGCGAGCACGCGGAGTCCGCGACGACCCAGGTAGCGACCGGCGTCCGCCCCGCGGGGGTTGCGCGCGACGTCCGCGCGACTGCGGTACTTGCCGGTGAGGAATCCGCTGGCAAGGGCGAACCGGGGCATCACCCCGAGCTGCTGCTGTGCGGCAACGCGGGCGATGTCGGCCTCGAAGATGCGGCGGTGGAGGAGGTTGTAGTGCTGCTGCACGGCGACCATCGGGGTGACCCCGAGTTGGGCGGCGATGACGCGCGCCTCGATGAGGCGGTCGCCGACGTGATCGGAGGCGCCGAAATAGCGCACCTTGCCCATGCGCACCAGGTCGTCGACGGCGAAGAGGGTCTCCTCGAAGGGGACGCTCGCGTCGTCGACGTGCAGGTAGAGCAGGTCGATGTGATCGGTGCGCAGCCGGCGGAGTGAGTCGTTGACCGCCTGGGACACCGCATTGGCCGTGACGCCGGGGCTGTCCGGGCCCTTGCCCACCTTGGTGGCGACGACGATGTGGTCGCGGTTGCCACGGGAGCGCATCCAGTTGCCGATCATGATCTCGCTGCGCCCGCCGGCGTAGGAATCGGCGGTATCGACGAAATTGCCGCCGTGGTCTGCGTAGGTGTCGAGGATGTCCTCGGTGGTCTGGGTGTCCGCCGTCCAGCCGAAGACATTGCCGCCCAGTGCGAGCGGAAAAACGCGGAGATCGGACTGGCCGAGGCGGCGGCGAAGGGCGAGTGGTGCGGTCGTCATGGTCTCCGTTGGCGAATTCACCGGCGGCGCGACGTTCGGCATCGGCAGAACCCGTGTCATGCGCACCCCCCGGTGTATCGACGATCTGTATCGACGATCAGTCGTGTCGTCGCGGTCCCGCATCGTCGACGCGGGCCCCCCTGGGTGCGACAGTAGTCGACGGCCCGGCCGTGGGCGCTGACATTGCCGTCGCTGTGAACCAATCGTTATCTCGCGTACGAGGGCATGGTTTCGGGATGTCCCCCATGGGGCACTGGCAGGGTTGCCGCCGGATGACTAGCGTGGCGGACGGATCGTGCGATCGCCGCCGATCCCGAAAGGAACTGGCATGGTCAACGACCCGCACTGGCGCCTTCCCGAGGTACCGACCTTCACCCTCGAGAGCCCCGACTTCGAGAACGACGGCCCACTCCCCTCCTCGGCACGCCAAGACGGTGGCAACATCTCTCCCGAGCTGCACTGGTCTGGTGCCCCGGCCGACACGAAGAGCTTCGTTCTCACGGTCTACGACCCCGACGCCCCCACCGGCAGCGGTTTCTGGCACTGGGCCGTGTACGACATTCCCGCCGCGACGATCGAACTGCCGGCCGGCGCGGGCGATCAGGGCACGCTGCCGAAGGGGTCCATCACATCTCCCAATGAGATGCGCACGCAGCAGTACATCGGTGCGGCCCCGCCGCCCGGTGACGGCCCACACCGTTACTTCTTCACCCTCAGTGCTCTGGATGTCGAGACCCTCGACGTTCCCGACGATGCCACTCCCGCCGTGCTCGGGTTCATGATGCGCGGCAACGTGATCGCGCGGGCGAAGCTGGTCGGGCAGGCCGAGACCCCGGAGTAGTCCGCCGTTCGAGCAGTCGCCGAGACGACGAAGGCCGCCCCACGCGAACGTGGAGCGGCCTTCGTTTTGTTCAGCGACTAAGCGACTAGTTGTCGTTCTGCGGCTCGTTCTCCGAGAACTCCACGATCGACTCGACCGGCTCGGCCGCAGCCTCGTCTGCCTCGACCGGGGCGAGCGAGAGCTTTCCACGGTCGTCGATCTTGGTGATCTGCACCTGGATCTTCTGGCCGACCGCGAGCACGTCCTCGACATTCTCGACGCGCTTGCCACCGGCGAGCTTGCGGACCTCGCTGATGTGCAGCAGACCGTCCTTGCCGGGGGTGAGCGAGACGAACGCACCGAAGGTCGCGATCTTGACGACGGTTCCGAGGAACCGCTCGCCGACCTCGGGGTTCAGCGGGTTCGCAATGGCGTTGACCGCCGCGCGAGCCGCCTCTGCCGACGGGCCATCGACGGCGCCGATGTAGACGGTACCGTCGTCCTCGATCGAGATGTCGGCTCCGGTGTCGTCCTGGATCTGGTTGATCGTCTTGCCCTTCGGGCCGATCAGCTCGCCGATCTTGTCGATCGGGATCTGCACCGAGATCACGCGGGGCGCGGTCGGGGCCATCTCGTCCGGGGCGTCGATCGCCGCGTTGATGACCGAGAGGATCGCGGTGCGAGCCTCCTTGGCCTGCTTCAGCGCGCCGTCGAGAACCGACGAGGGGATGCCGTCGAGCTTGGTGTCGAGCTGGATCGCTGTCACGAACTCGGAGGTACCGGCGACCTTGAAGTCCATGTCGCCGAGCGCGTCTTCCGCACCGAGGATGTCGGTGAGCGCCGCGTAGCGGGTCTCGCCGTCGACCTGGTCGGAGACGAGGCCCATCGCGATGCCGGCGACCGGGGCGCGCAGCGGCACACCGGCGTTGAGCAGCGACAGGGTCGAGGCGCAGACGGAACCCATCGACGTCGAACCGTTGGAGCCGAGAGCCTCGGACACCTGGCGGATCGCGTAGGGGAACTCCTCGCGGGGCGGCAGCACCGGCACGAGCGCGCGCTCGGCGAGGAAGCCGTGCCCGATCTCGCGACGCTTCGGGCTACCGACGCGACCGGTCTCACCGGTCGAGTAGGGCGGGAAGTTGTAGTGGTGCATGTAGCGCTTCTTGGTGACCGGCGCCAGGCTGTCGATCTGCTGCTCCATCTTGAGCATGTTCAGCGTGGTGACACCCAGGATCTGGGTCTCGCCGCGCTGGAAGATCGCGGAACCGTGAACACGCGGGATGACCTGCACCTCGGCGTCGAGCGGACGGATGTCCGACAGGCCACGACCATCGATGCGCACACCCTCGGTGAGGATCCGGCCGCGCACGATCTTCTTGGTGACCGACTTGTAGGCGGCGCTGACCTGGCCATTGGCGGAGGAGTCGAGCTCACCCGAGTCGACCTTCGCAGCGACCTGGGCCTTGACGCGGTCCTTCAGCGCGTCGTCGGCGTTCTGACGCTCGGTCTTGTCGGCGATCTGGTAGATCCCCTTCAGCTCGTCGTAAGCGATGCCGGCGACCACCTCGTAGGTCTCGCCGTCGTAGGGCAGGAACACCGGGTAGTCGGCGATCGGCTTGGCCGACTTCGACGCCATCTCGGCCTGCGCCTTGATGAGCTGCATGAGGAACGGCTTGGACGCCTCGAGACCCTGCGCGACGATTGCCTCGTCGGGCTTGGTGGCGCCGCCCTGGATGAGACCCCAGGCGTGCTCGGTGGCCTCGGCCTCGACCATCATGATCGCGACGTCTTCGGAGCCGTCGGCGTTCGTGATGAGGCGACCGGCGACCGTGAGGTCGAAGACCGCGCGCTCGAGCTGCTCGTACTTGGGGAACGCGACCCACTGGTCGTCGATCAGGGCGAGACGGATGCCGCCGATCGGACCGCTGAACGGCAGACCGGAGATCTGGGTGGAGGCGGATGCCGCGTTGATCGCCAGGGCGTCGTAGAACTCACCCGGTGCGATGGACAGCACGGTGATGACGATCTGGACCTCGTTGCGCAGACCCTCGACGAAGGAGGGGCGCAGCGGCCGGTCGATCAGGCGGCAGACCAGGATCGCCTCGGTCGACGGGCGACCCTCGCGACGGAAGAAGGAGCCGGGGATCTTGCCGGCGGCGTACGAACGCTCCTCGACATCGACCGTCAGCGGGAAGAAGTCGAAGTTGTCCTTGGGGTGCTTGCTGGCGCTGGTCGCGCTGAGCAGCATGGTGTCTTCATCGAGGTAGGCAGCGACTGCTCCCTGGGCCTGCTGTGCGAGGCGTCCGGTCTCGAAACGGACCGTGCGCGTGCCGAACTTGCCGTTATCGAGAACGGCTTCGGCGAATGTGATTTCTGGACCCTCCATGTGGGGGTTCTCTCCTTTGTTTTACGTCGTCCTCCCGTATGGAGGGCGACTGCATCAAGGAGCAGGAGTAGGCAGAAAGGGGCGTCATCATGTCTGTGCTTCGACGAACACGGGACGCTTTGGCATCGCACCCGTTGTGTCGGGTGCCGCTCTGGTCAACAGTAGAAAGGCGCCGAGCCGGACCGCGAAGCTGTTCGCGCCGGTTCGGAACATCACCACTACTGACCAGCTTCGTGCCTGGCCTGCTCCGTGGCCAGCCGGGCGAGAAGCCCGACAAACCTCCACCAGACTACCAGTCCGGCGTGTCGCACGCCCAGCAAGCACACATCCGGCGCGGCGCGGCGGCTCTGCAAAATGGCTCTGTCCGTCAGTGACACGTCCATGCCACGCTGAGGGGATGAGCGAGATCACCGACGGCATCAGCATCACCCGCATCTTCGACGCACCCCCGGAGGAGGTGTTCGCTGCGTGGGTAGAGCCGGCGAAGTTCGGTCGCTGGTTCGGCGGCGCGCAATCCGACGTCCCGGTCGAGACGATCTCGATGGATGCCCGTCCCGGGGGCCTGTGGAGTGCGCTGATGTTCGCCGGACCCGAGCGCATCGAGATCCCGTGGAATGGAGAGTTCGTCGTCGTCGATCCTCCGTCGCGTCTCGTGCTCACATTGAGCGACACCGATCCCTCGAGCGAGTCGCTGACCGTGACCTTCGCACCGCTCGGCGAGAACGTCACGGACGAGGGCAACGCCCGCACCGAGATGGCCTTCCGCCAGGCGGGAGGCCATCTCGAGCCGGAGCAGTACGAGCAGGCCCGCGTCGGGTGGATGGGGTTCTTCGACGAGCTGGACGCGCTGCTCGCCGAGTAGCCGCGACCGTCGCTCAGGCCCTGCGCTTCGCCATCGCGAGGCTCGAGCCGACCGCCAGCACGATCACGACCACCGAGAAGCCGACCAGCACTGCGGCGCTCGGCAGCACGGCGAGTGCCAATCCGACGAGCAGCACGGGCACGGTGAGGCCGAGGTAGGCCACCAGGAACAGGGCAGCCAGCACCTCGCCGCGCCGCGGCGGCAGGGCGAGGGATGCGGCGACCGCCACCGAGGAGCGGAACTGCACGCCCACCCCGGCTCCCGCGACGATCCCCGCCGCGATGAACAGCGGAAGGTTCGCCAGCAACGCGCCGACGGACAGCGCGGCGAGGCCGACGGCCATCATGGTTGCGGCGAGACGCACCTGGGCGACCAGCGGCATCCGTGTGGTGAGCAGCTGGGCTATCGCCGCGGCGCCGAAGACCGAGAAGGTCACCAGGCCCGCGACGACGTGCGAGGTCTCGTGCAGCGTTCCGGCGAGGAAGCTCGGGGCGAGCGAGGTGAACAGTCCGAAGATGGCGAACGCGGACAGGGCTGCGATGGCTGCGGACCAGAAGGCGCCGCGGGATTCGCTCGGCAGCGACATCCGCTGCGGGCGGTAGGCGCGGCGCTCACCGTGTCCGTCGACAGGCATGGGCTTCTCGACGGTCTCCGGCACGAAGGCGACGGCGATGGCGGCGACGGCCAGCAGCACGATGAACAGCACATACGGCACCTGCAGCGGGCCGGCGATCCATTGGGCGATGAACCCGGCGATCAGCGGGCCGAGAGCGAGGCCGCCGTTGTTCACGAAGGTGGAGACGGTGCTGGAGAACCGACCGCCCTCGTCGGGTCGGGCGACTGCGCGCAGCTCGCTGAGGTGGGCGGTGGCGGTCGCGGTGAGCGCGCCGACGCCGACGCCCGAGATGAAACGGGCGACCAGCAGGCCGGGCACCGACGGCCAGACCAGGAAGATCACGGCGGCGAGCAGTTCGATCAGCACCGCGACCAGGATGATGCGACGCCTCCCCAACCAGTCGCTGATGTGCCCGGCAAGGTACAGGCTGGCGATCACCCCGACCGCATAGACCGCGAAGATCACGGTGAGCAGGAAGGTCGCGAAACCGTCGCGGGCCTGGTAGAGCGAGTAGAGCGGAGTGGGGATCGTCGAGAACGCCATCACGAGGAGGAAGGCGGCGGCGACCACCCAGAAGCCCGCGCCGTGGGCGCCGCGACTGCGGGGGCGACGTGCCCTCTCTGTCATGGCGAAGGGGGAGGTCAGTGTTGTCATGCCTTCACTATGCGCCGCGCCAGTCATCGAGTCCAACGACTGTTATTGATATCTCTGATCGGTTTGGCCGATAATCAGGGATGGACACCCGCCAGCTCGAATACTTTGTCGCGGTCGCCGAGGAACTGAACTTCACCCGCGCTGCCGCCCGTCTGTTCGCGGTGCAGTCGACGGTGTCTGCCGGCATCCGTTCGCTGGAGACCGAACTCGGCGCCGCACTGTTCGAGCGGTCGACCAAGCGCGTGTCCCTCACCGCAGCGGGTGCCAGGGTGTTGCCGGAGGCGCGCGCCGCGATCGAGGCCGTGGACCGGGTGCGCAGCGCCGCGGCGGAGAACAGCCATGACATCCGGGGGCGGCTGCGGGTCGGCATCTTCACCAACCTCGACTACCTCGACCTGCCGGGACTGTTCGGCGAATTCCACGAGCGCTATCCGCTGGTGGATCTGCAGCTCACCGCCTCGGCCTCCGGCTCGACCGGATTCGCCGAGGATGTGCGCCGCGGCCGGGTCGATCTCGCCTTCATGGGCCTGGCGGCGCAGGACCTGGCCGGCTTCCAGGTGGTGGAGCTGACCCGCACCGAATTCGTGGCGGTGGTGCCGTCGGCGCATCCGCTCGCCGCTCGCTCCCACGTCGACCTCGCCGACCTGACCTCGGGGCCCTGGGTGGACACCCCGGCCGGATTCGGCAACCGGGTCATCCTCGATCGTGCCCTTGCCGAACGGGGGCTGAGCCGCACGGTCGGGGTGCAGGTCTCCGAACTGGGCGCCGTCGCCGACTTCGTCGCGGCGGGTCTCGGGATCGCGGTGATCCCCGTCGTGGCCTACTCGCCCGCGCCCGGAACCGCTACCGTGCCGCTCGAGCCCTCCGTCAGCTGGAGCCTCAGCGCAATCACCCGACCGGGGCCCAGTCCGGCGATCGCCGCGCTGCTCGACCTGATGGCCGAACGTTTCACGGCCGCTCGCCGGGCCTGAGCCCCGGGTGCGTGCTGGTGCGCGCTACTCGACGTGGCCGGCGAAGCGGTAGCGGAATCCGGTTCCCGTGTTCGCGGTGACGACGACGTCGTAGTAGCCGTCGACCAGCTCCCAGTCGACCTGCCTCGTTGCATGGCCCGAGACCCAGACGTCCTTGTGGACCGTGCTGAAGTCGTTCGCCACGAGGGTGAAGCGGATGTCGGCGGCGCCGTCGTTGTGGAGCGCGAGACGCACGGTGCGCTGTCGACCACTCACGATCTCCGCGGTGACCGACGGCAGCCCGACATCCTGGTGCCGCCCCTGCACGACCGTGCCCGCGAAGCGACGCAGGAAGCGGTTCGGGCCGTAGACACTGAAATCGTATTGGCCGTCGGTCTGGCTCGCATCCCAGAGGTAGCTCTTCGGCGCCGCCGCCGACACGGTGAACGGGGTCGCTTGGAAGGGCAGACGGATGTTCGGGTATACCGACATCGACACCGCAGCCGTGCCCGTGTTGACCATCGCGAGCGAGATGCGGCCGGTGGTCCGGTCGACCGCGACGTTCGCGTTCTGCTGGTACGGGATCGGGCGGTGCCTGCGCGCGGCCTTCTCCTGCTGCATCATGACCTGCGCCCCGATGGCCGGGGCCTGCACCGGCGGCTTGAGGCTGTCGGCATCCGCCGCAAGAAGAAGCGGCGCGGTGTCGGGAATGCGCGGAATGCTGAAGTCGGGGTGCGCGAAGTCGAAGCACGACGTGAGGTCGCCGCTGATCTGGCGGCGCCACGCGGAGATGTTGTGGTCCCGTACGCCCGTCCACGCCTCGAGGAAGCGGATGACCGAGGTGTGATCGAAGACCTGCGAGTCGACCCAGCCACCGCGGCTCCAGGGCGAGACGACCGTCATCGGCACGCGGGTGCCGTAGCCGACCGGGAGGCCGTCGACATACTCCTGCGGGGTGCCAGGCTCGGCGAGCGGCGGGACGACGTGGTCGAAGTAGCCGTCGTTCTCGTCGTAGTTGATGAGCACGACCGTCGACTCCCAGAGCGCCGGGTTGCGGAACACGGCCTGGAGCACGGTGTTCTGGTAATGGGCGCCGTAGTCGGGGCTCGCGGCGGGGTGTTCCGACCAGCCGTACGGCGCGACGACGTAGGAGACCTGCGGCAGCGTTCCGTTGTCACAGGCCGCTTCGAAGTCGGCGAGCACGTGGTGGATCTGCTTGCCGAGACCGGTGGACGGCTTCCAGGTGCCACCGTGCAGTCCGCCGCGCTCGGCCAGCCGCTGCACCTGCGGGTCTGTCGACGCGAGCGCGTCGTGGTACGCCTGGAACAGCCAGAGCGGGTTGTCGCCGTAGTCGCCGAGGTAGCCGTCCGGTCCCCCACCGTCGCCCACCTCGTCGTTCGCGAATGTCGCCCAGGTGATGCCCGCCTTCTCGAGCTGCTCGGGGTAGGTCGACCAGTGGTAGACCGGGTTGTAGTCCGCCGGGTTGTCGATCGCCGGGGCACCGACGGCACCCGGGGCGTTGTTGGTGCCCGACCACTGGAAGATGCGGTTCGGGGTGGTCGGTCCGATCATCGAACAGAAGTAGTTGTCGCAGATGGTGAACTCGTCGGCGAGCTGGAAGTGGAACGGGATGTCGTCACGGGTGAAGTGACCCATGGTCTGCTCGCCCTTGGCGCCGACCCAGCGGTTCCAGCCGCCCTTGTTCCACGCGGCATGACCGCCGTTCCAGGAATGGTCGAGACCGTCGGCGTTCTGCGCATTGAAGTTCGCGGAGTCGAGGCGGAACGGCAGCAGTCGACCACCGTCGGTGCGTGATGCATCCGGCTGCTGGAAGATGGTCGTCCCATCCGGGTACTCGAGCGCCTGCTTGTCACTGAAGCCGCGCACTCCCGGAAGGGTGCCGTAGTAGTGGTCGAAGGAGCGGTTCTCCTGCATCAGGATGACGACGTGCTTGACGTCTGTGATGCTGCCGGTCAGACCGCGCCCACCCAGGGTGTCGGCCATGGCACGAGCGTCGGACCGGCCGATCCCGGAGGCGAGGCCGCCGGCGACCGCGGCCGCACCGCTGACGCCGAGGAGCGCACGGCGCGACATTCCGCGGGGAACGCGGGTCTCGGCATCCGGTTCGGCGACGCGATTCGCGTAGTACTCGGCCTGCGCCTCGGGCGACGAGGTTTCGGGCTTGCCGGGATTGGAAGGCGTTGAGCTCATGAATCTGGCTTTCTGTTAGGGAAAGAGGGTGTCAGCGCAGGTCGAAGGTTCAGCGCAGGTCGAAGGGTCAGCGCAGGTCGAAGGTGGTGACGACGGCGGCGTGGTCGGAGGTCCAGGTGTTGCCGGCGACATCGGGCAGCACGGCCGGGAAGCCGTCGACCAGGGCATGCGACTCGCTGACGCGCAGCCGACCGGCGAAGTCGATGTAGTCGACCCGGTCCTGCGGCTCCGGCAGCGGCGTTCCCTCGTGCAGCGGACGGACGGGGGACAGCGTGGTGCCGGGCTCCTGTCGTGGGTCGGGCTCGGCGACGCGGAACGAGTCGGTGAGCCCGGCCTTCCGCAGCAGCTTCGGGACCGGCCAGCTCACGGCTCCGACGGTGCAGTGCTGGGCGGCGGTGGCACGGGTCCAGTCGCTCGCGGACGGCGACTCGAGGTCACCGAGCAGGATGACGGGTACGCGCTTCGCGTTCTTCAGATCGGTCTGCATCGCCATCGCGAGAACCTTCGCCTGGGCGTAGCGCAGCGTGGTCTTCTCGTGGGCGACGAGGTCTTTCGCGCCCGGTTGCGGGTTCGGGGCGGAAAGGCACGCACGCTCGGACCCGGAGTCACTGTCGTCGAGGCCGGCGACCCACGCATTGACGGCTCGCCCGTTGACCTCGAGCCGGGTGCTGAGGGCTGGAACAGCGGTCTTCGACTTCGCCTTCTTCAGCTCGGCGCGCACGTCTCCGGGGAGAGCCCGCTTCGTGACCGGGTAGCGGCTGATGATGCCGAGGCCCTGCGGCGTCTCGGCGGAGTGCCAGCCGAGAAGCTGTGCGATGGCCGTGGCCTGGGTTCCACCGCTCTCCTGCACGCCGACCACGTCGAGGCGGTTGGTCAGAATGGACTTCACCAGCTTTTCCGGCGAGTCGGTGACATGGCTTCCGCCATCCCACAGGTTCAGCGTCGCGGTCTTCAGGTTCGGGGCGGCGTGGGCGGCGACCACCGGCACCTCGACGGTGATGTCACCCGTCGCGCCGGCGGCGTCGGTGGCGGTGACCGTGATGAGTCCGGGGTGGTCGATCGCCCGCGACGGCGCCTTCGCGGTGACCGTGCCGGTCGGACTGACGCTGAGCCAGGCGTCTCCCGCGGACTTGGCGAAGGTGACGGATGACGCGGTCGATCCGAACCAGAGGCCCGCGACATCCGTCTTCTGAGTGGTCGAGGCGGGGACTGGGGCGACCGTGAAGTCGTCGGTGACGAAGTGCGGACCGCGCGGCGGCAGCACGATCGGCGCCGGCTTCAGCTGGAAGGTGAGCGGCCGGGCCAGCCAGGTGTATCCGTCGTCGAAGAGGAAGTATGCCGCGATGTCCGTGCTGTCGCTGAGCACGGTGCTCGGCAGCGTGACCGTTCCGCTGGTGCCGTCGACGTACTTCCAGACCGTGGATGAGGAGTGGTACTTCTCGTCGAACGGCCCGCCGGAGGCGGGGTCGTAGAGGCCGACCCAGTTGATGGAGTTGGGCCTGTCCGTCGTGTAGCTGAAGGTGAGCGGGTCACCCTGTTTCGGATTCTGCGTGAGCAGCGTGAGCGTGCCCGCGGGGTTGGGCACGGACGCCGCGGCCGACGGACGCGAGACGCTCGCCGCCTCGGCGGAATGCGCGCCGCCGCTGGCGACGAGACCGACGCCGCCCAGCAGCGCGAGCGCTGCGGCGACACTGACGAACGTGGTGGATTGCACCTGGACCCCTCTGTGCGACCCACCCGTTGGGTCGCCCGGTCAATCCAGGTCGAGCGGGCTGAACAGAGCATTTCGGCTCACTCATCCGTTGCGGAACACGGAGGTGAACGACTGTTGAACACCCCTGATCCGGGGGTGGAGTCGCCGTTCCGTCACGGCTTGCGTAACGGAACGGCGACGGGTGCTACTGGGCGCCGTAGCCGCCGACCGGGCTGAAGCCGACCGGGAGCGCGAACGGATCCACGACGCGGCTCGAGCGGTCGGAGTCCCGCACCTGCGCGGCGAGCTCGCCGGCAGCACGTTCGATGCGGCTCGCGAGGCTCGACTGGCCGGATGTGCTCGAGTCGGCATCCGCCGTGCCCCAGTCGCTGGATGCTGCGTACACCGCGGTCGGAACCACGGTGGCGTGCAGGTAACTGAACAGCGGGCGCATCGCGTAATCGAGCGCGAGGGAGTGACGCTCGGTACCGCCGGTCGCGCCGATGAGCACCGGCATGTCGGTGAGCGACTGCGGGTCGAGCACGTCGATGAACGACTTGAACAGTCCGCTGTAACTCGTGGTGAAGATCGGCGTCACGGCGATCAGACCGTCTGCTGTGGTGACCTTCTCGATTGCGCCCTCGAGTCGGGGACTCGCGAAGCCGGTGAGCAGGTTGTTGGTGACGTCCTGCGCGTAGTCGCGCAGCTCGATCACGTCGACCTCGATCTCGATGGGCTCCCCCGCGCTATCGCGATCACCCAGCCGCCGCACGACCGCCTCGGTGAGGCGATCGGCGAGCAGGCGGGTGGAAGAGGGCTGACTGAGACCGGCGGAGACGACGGCGACTCTGCGGGTGGTCATCAGTTCACCTGCGCTTCGAGAAGCTCAGGGACGGCGCCGGCTGCATCGCGCTTCGCGACGAGCGCGGCGTGGGTCGGGCCGTCGGGCACGGATGCGGGGCGATCCTTCGCCATCTCCTTGCGGAGCACCGGCACGACCTCCTCGCCGAGGATGTCGAGCTGCTCGAGCACGGTCTTCAGCGGGAGTCCCGCGTGGTCCATGAGGAACAGCTGGCGCTGATAGTCGCCGAAGTGCTCGCGCATCGAGGCGTAGCGGTCGATCACCTGCTGCGGGCTGCCCACGGTGAGCGGGGTCTGCTCGGTGAAGTCCTCCATCGAGGGGCCGTGTCCGTAGACCGGGGCATTGTCGAAGTACGGGCGGAACGTGTTCACCGCATCCTGGGAGTTCTTCGCCATGAAGGCCTGGCCGCCGAGACCGACGATCGCCTGCTCGGCGGTGCCGTGCCCGTAGTGCTCGAAGCGGTTGCGGTAGTAGCCGATGAGCTTCATGTAGTGCTCCTTGGGCCAGAAGATGTTGTTCGCGAAGAAGCCGTCACCGTAGAAGGCGGCCTGCTCGGCGATCTCGGGAGAGCGGATGCTGCCGTGCCAGACGAACGGCGCGACGCCGTCGAGCGGGCGCGGGGTCGAGGTGAACCCTTGCAGCGGGGTGCGGAACTTGCCCTGCCAGTCGACCGTGTGCTCGGTCCAGAGGCGGTGCAGCAGTGCGTAGTTCTCGATGGCCAGCGGGATGCCCTCGCGGATGTCCTTACCGAACCACGGGTAGACGGGGCCGGTGTTGCCACGGCCCATCATGAGGTCGACGCGGCCGTCGGCCACGTGCTGCAGCATCGCGTAGTCCTCCGCGATCTTCACCGGGTCGTTGGTGGTGATGAGCGTCGTGGCGGTCGACAGCAGCAGCGTGGAGGTCTTGGCGGCGACGTAGCCGAGCATCGTCGTGGGCGAGCTCGGAACGAAGGGCTCGTTGTGGTGCTCGCCGAGCGCGAAGACATCGAGGCCGACCTCTTCCGCCTTCTGGGCGATGGTGAGGATGTTCTTGATGCGCTCGTTCTCGCTGGGGGTGTGTCCATCGGTCGGATCCGTGGTGACGTCTCCGACGGTGAAGATTCCGAATTGCATGGGGTTTCCATCCGTTCTATGCGTTTGCATAGACTATCAACACGCGGGACGCGAGACTATTCCCGGCGGCCCGTTCAACCTGTGCGCGGTCAGTTCGCGGTGTTCATCCAGACCGGGATCGGCGGACAGCGCTGCTCCAGATAGGCGAGCGCCCTGGGGGTCGGGTCGCTGCGCCGAACGTCGTCATACGGGTTCCACCGCCCCCGCCCGGTGATGCCGCCCGCCGCGAACCGGTCCGGTGTGTCGCTCGAACGTGCCCCCGCGAGCAGCAGACAGGGGCGCACCACGGTGCGCAGATACTGCTGCAGAGCGCCACGTTGGGGCGCTGTCATCCGCTCTTCCACCACCGATTGTCGAACCCAGGTCGCATTGCACGTGTAGCCGTCGATGCTGTACTGCAGATAGGTCTGCCCCTGGGTGGAGGTGAAGGCGTAGTCGTTCGGCAGCGTCACGGCCTGATATCCGCGTTCCTTGAGGCAGGCGACCATGCGGCGGGGCCAGTCGGCGTCCGGCACGGTATGCGTCACCGAGATGTCGGGGCGGAAGGCCTCCGGGTAGGCCTCGTTCAACGGCTGCCACGCCTCGTTGAGGATCCCCTCGCGGATCTGCTTGCGCTCGAGCGCGCTCATCGGTTCGGACGGCACTGCGGTGCAGCCGGCGAGCGCGACGACGGCGACGATTCCCAGGGCAAGCGCGGCGACGGATGATGCGGCAGCTCGCCGCGCGCGAGACCGAGCTGTTCGCGGCCCAACCGCCCGTCGCACAGCGGCCCGTCGCACAGCAGCCCGTCGCACAGCATCGTCGCTCGCCATCACCCCAGTGTCGCAGAGTGGCCTCGTTCGACCGACTCGTGCGGGTCACTCACCGGCGAGACTGAGCCAGCGCGGCACCGGCGGGCAGCGCCGCTCGAGGTAGTCCACGGCGTCGTCCGAGAGGGTGCTCGCCCAGATCTGCTGGTACGGGTTCCAGCCGCGGGTGCTCTCGTCGCCGACGAATCCGCTCTCGCCCGGCGGCGGATCGGATCGCGCACCCGCGCTGAGCAGGCAGGGTCGCACGAAGCCGACGTAATAGTCGCGCAGGGCCGCGTACTGGTCATCGGTGAGAAGAGTGCTGACGGTGCCCGCCGTCACGAACTGGCCGGAACAGGCGTAGCTCGCCACGGCATACGACTCCGGCTCGATTCCCCCCGAGGGCGTCCCTCCCTCGCTCTGACGGGTCACGGTGAAGCCCTTCGCCTGCATGCAGTCGCTCACGTCGCCCCGCCACTCGCGATCGGCGACGAGGAGGGTGCTGCCGATCTGCGGGCGCAGCACACCCGGGTACTGCACCCGCACCTTCGCCCACATCCGGTCGAGCAGTTGGGCCCGAAGTCGTCCACTCTCCGCCGGGGTAAGCGGGTCGTCCGGGGTCGGCGCCGTGCATCCGCTCAGCACGAGCACGACGGCCAACGCGACCGCGAGCCGCGGGCTCGCGTCGCGCAGGCGGGAAGATCGACCGGACATAGGCGCAGTGTGGCAGCGCCAGGTGAACAACGCGGCGCCGTCCACGCCCTCGGCCGATCCCCCTCGAACTGGGGCCAGCGGCGGGCCAATCCGAATTCCGACCCGTCTCGAACTCCACCCGAGAGGACCATTACGCCCGGCGGAATTAAGGGGCCGCCAGGCGATGGGGATATGGAGTTCCGCTGGCACGGAACTCGCGGAGGGGCCGGGCGACGCGATCGTGCCGGCCCCTCTTTTCGCGCTAGCGGGTCTGGCCGAGCAGGAGGTCGACCCGGTAGCCGTGGCGGGTCTTGACCACCGCGACGGGAATGCGCGGCTTGCGCCCGGCATCCTCCAGGCGTCCGAGGGTGTCGTCGACGATCGATTCGAGCCCACGGGGAACCACCCCGACGATCCCGCTGACCCGACTGCCGGTGAACAGGCGCACCACTATCGGGGCGTCCTTCGCTTCCTCGGCGGAGCTGCGGCGGGAGATCGCCGTCTCCAACTCGCCCCCGGTTGCGAGCACCGCGATCAGCTCCTCCTGGTGCGGGTCGCTGTCGGCCAGGCGCATGGTCACACGGCCGTTCGAGGGCACCAGGTTGTACCGGTAGTCCGAGAAGCTGCCCACACCGCGGTCAGACTTGGGAAGGGAGAGATCACCGGGGTTCTTCCGGTTCCAAAAGGCCATGCGTCGATCGTATCGAGCGGTCACGGGCCACGATCGCATCGGGTACGGGAAATGATCTAGACGACCGGCGCCCGACGGCTCTACGGTTCGATAGACGGCAGCAACCCGGCGAGTCGTCACGATGCGGGAGGTATCACGATGAGCGGTCTGACCGAGAACGAGATCCACGAAATCGAGAGGGCGAACGCGGCCGATACCCGCCCGGTCGTCTTCGTCCACGGTCTCTGGCTACTGTCCAGCAGCTGGGACGCCTGGCGAACGCTGTTCGAAGCCAACGGCTATGTCACCCTCGCTCCGGGGTGGCCCGACGATCCCGACACCGTCGAGGAAGCGCGCAAGGATCCCAGTGTGTTTGCGAAGAAGATGGTGCAGGGCGTCACCGACCACTATCTCGAGGCGATCGCACGGCTGACCATCCCGCCGGTGGTCATCGGACACTCCTTCGGTGGTCTGATCGCACAGAAGCTCGCGGGAGAAGGGGTGTCGGCGACGACCATCGTGATCGACAATGCCCCCTTCCAGGGCGTTCTGCCCCTGCCGTTCTCGTCGCTCAAGTCCGCAGCGCCGGTGCTCGGCAATCCGACCAACGCCGGCAAGGCGGTCTCCCTCACCCTCGAACAGTTCAGTTACGGCTGGGCCAACAACCTCGATGCCGCCGAAGCCGAGGAGCTGTGGAAGACCTACCACGTGCCCGCCCCCGGGGCGCCGCTGTTCCAGGCCGCGACGGCGAACTTCAATCCGTTCTCCGAGACCAAGGTCGACACCCGCAATCCCGGCCGCGGGCCGATGCTGATCATCGCCGGGGCCAAAGACAACACCGTGCCGCTGGCCATCACCGAGGCGACCTACAAGCTGCAGAGCAAGAACGAGAACGTCACGCAGTTCGTCGAGATCCCCGACCGCGGCCACTCTCTGACCATCGACCACGGCTGGCGCGAGGTCGCCGACACCGCACTGGTGTTCGCGCAGAACTACGCGGCACCCAAACCGCACTAACCCGCGGAACGCACCCGACGCACCAGCAGCGATCCGAACAGCACGAGCATCGCGATCGCGCCGCCGACGACCGTGTCGACGACGCGATCGGCGATGAGCACGCCCGGCGTCGTCGTTCCCTGCGCAGAGATGATGAGGGCGAGCGGGGTGATGAGCAGCAGTGCCAGCCCGTAGTTGCGCAGAATGATCGTCTCGGCCCCGAATTGCAGCACGGCGAGCACCAGCACCAGCCACCAGCCGGTCGGGTGCAGAAACTCGAGCAGGGCGAAGACCCCGACGCCGAGCAGGGTGCCGACGACGCGATGGATGCCGCGCACCGCGGTCAGGCGCAGCCGATGTCCGTTCTGCAGAATCGCTACGACGGTCAGCGTGACCCAGTAGGCGCGTGGGAGCCCGAGGGGTGCGGCAACCACGGCCGCAAGGGCAGCCGCGATCAGCAGCCGGGTGAGGATGAGCCGGGCGATCGCGTCGAGTCGGAAGCGCAGCGGTGCCGCGGTGCTGTGGTGGAGGATGGCGTCGCGCTTTCGTACGCTCGGGACGGCCAGGGGCGCAAGCACGACGACATAGGCGAGAGATGCGCCGAGCGCCATCGTGCCGATGATGACCAGGCCGTCGGCCCCCGCCCCGCCGAGCGCGACGGGTGCCGCGAGATGACCGGCGACGCCGCCGACCAGCACGGGGAACAGCACGCCGGGCGGACCGACCTCGAAGCCGAAGAACAGCACGGAGGAACCCGCGACGAGAAGGAACAGGGCGAGCATGCTCGTCCAGAGTGCACCGGACGCCAGCACGCCGATCGTCGCAGAGATGAGCAGCGCCAGGGCGACCAGCGGCAACAGCGCGGCGCGGGTTCGTCGGCTGCGACCGGTGAGATAGAGCGCGGTGAAGCCGCCGGTGGAGGCGAAGAGGCCGAGGTCCTCGCGGCCGATCACGGTGAAGACGGCAATCGGCAGCGCGATCGCGAGACCGGCCTGGACGGCGATCGACCAGCGCGGGGGCGCCGGTCGTAGTGCCACGATCGAGCGGAGGTCGTCGCGGATGCTCATCCCCACCATTCTCCTGCGATCTGCAGCTCTTCCGCGTGCTTGGGGTCTCCGCGCAAAGAGAGCCGCAGAAGTTCTCGCATCATTCAGGAGTTCCACTTCCCGGTCAGCCGCGGCTTCCATACCGAGCCCGGCCAGCGGGGGCGCCATCGTTCAGCGGGCGCTGCATAACAGAGTGCTGCCTACCAGGTGCTGAATAGCAGGTGCTGCACAACGGGTGCGGCCTACCAGAGTGAATCGCCGCTCGAAGGCCCCGTTGTGCAGCACTACCTGTACAACGGAGTGCCGCGGGCCGCGGACATCCGTCGCCCGCCTCTCGACTCGGGCGAAGGGGAAACCGGGGCGTGCGGGCCGCGCGAATCCCTGACTGCCGAATGCCCGAATGCCGAATGCCCGAATGCCGAATGCCCGAAAGCCCGAAAGCGGTTCCGCCGAAATGACGGAGATTCTGCACAATCGGCCCCGAATCGCACTCTTTTCTTCTGAAATCGCAATTTCTCCGTCGTTTCGGACAGGGAAGCTGGATTCAGAAAAGGGCGACTCAGACAGAAAAGGGCGACTTAGACAGAAGAGGGGCTCAGCGGCAGACGGGGCTCAGCTCGGACACCGGCGTTCGGCGAGTGACCGGAGCGCCGCGGGCACGCGTCGGAATGCACGAGCACAATGAAAAATGCTCGAGCACAACGAAAACGGCCCGCCCCGCTGCGTGTGAAACGCAGTACGGGCGGGCCGTCTCAGAGCCAATGTCGCGCCTCATCACGAAGACGGGCGAGCGACCGGCCAGGTCGGTCTGGCACCTAGCGGCGCAGACCTAGCGGCGCAGGCCGAGGCGCTCGATCAACGCGCGGTAGCGGTTGATGTCGACGTCCTGCAGGTAGCCCAGCAGGCGACGACGCTGTCCGACCAGCAGAAGCAGGCCACGACGCGAGTGGTGGTCGTGCTTGTGCTCTTTCAAGTGCTCGGTGAGATCCTTGATGCGTGCGGTCAGCATTGCGACCTGCACCTCGGGGCTGCCCGTGTCACCTGGGTGGGTGGCGTACTCGTCGATGATCGCTTTCTTGGCTTCTGGTGCTAAAGGCATAGAAGACCCCTCTCTCTCGTTGCGCGGTGCCCGACACCGGAATGTGCGAGCTCTCTTTATCCGCGGCCGTTTGACGGCAACCTTGGGAGTTTAGCAGACCGGGAGGTTGCACTCACGATGCCCGCGGTCGAGCGGCGGCGGGACGGATCGCCGAGCCGGCGTCTCGGGAGAGGGCGAGCGATTCGAGTGTCGCCAGCACCGTGAGCGCCGCCACCACGAGGAAGGCGACGACGAAGGCCGGGTTCTCCGGTGAGGAGACCGGAGTCTGCGGGGTGAGCAGGCCGCCCGCGCGCAGGGCGAGAGCACCGATGGCCACCCCGAACCCCGCGGCGACCTGCTGCAGCGTGGAGGCGAGGGTGTTGGCATCCGTCATCTCCGCGCGGTCGATGTCGGCGAAGGCGATGGTGTTGTACGCGGTGAAGCCGGTGGAACGCGCCGCACCCGAGAACATGAGCAGGGCCGCGATGACCCAGAGCGGTGTGTCGACCGAGATCACCGCCATGAGGGCGATGCTCAGCGCCGCGCAGGCACTCGCGACGATGAGCACCGGGCGAAAGCCGAAACGGCGCAGTAGGGGCGTCGTTGCGGGCTTGATCGCGATGTTGCCGACGAAGACGAAGAGCACCAGGGCGCCGGAGAGCACCGGCGACCAGCCGAAGCGCTCCTGAAACAGCAGCGGCAACAGGAACGGCACCGCATTGACCGCGAGTCGGAACAGCGAGCCGCCGGCATGGGCGACCCGGAACGTCTCGACGCGCAGGGCCGCCAGGTCGAACAGCGGATGCCGTACTCGCAACTGCCAGAACACGGCGGCGGCGAGCGCCGCCAGGCCCCCGATCGCCCAGAGAAGCACCTGGAGGCCGCTCGGATCGCCGTCGGAGAGCAGAGAGGCGAGATAGACCAGCGAACCGAGTCCGGCACTGCTGAGGAGAAGACCGACCCAGTCGAGCCGTGCCGGATGCTCCGGCAGCTCGCGCGGCACCAGGCGCAGGGCGAAGATGAAGGCGATCACCCCGAGCGGAACGTTGATGAGGAAGATCCAGTGCCAGCTGGCGTAGGTGGTGAGGACGCCGCCCACCACTGGAGCGATGACGGGTGCGGCGAGTGCCGGCCAGGTGAGCAGGGCGACGGCCCGCACCAGCCCGCTCTTGTCGGTGGCGCGCAGCACCGCGAGCCTGCCGACCGGCACCATCATCGCTCCCCCGAAGCCCTGCAACACCCGGGCGGCGGTCAGCTCCGGGAGGGTGCTGCTGGCTGCGCAGAGCACCGAGGCCAGGGTGAAGACGACGATCGCGCTGAGGAAGACCCGCCGCGAGCCGAAGCGCCGGGTGATCCACCCGCTCAGCGGGATGAGCATCGCCAGGGTCAGCAGATAAGCGGTGATGGTCACGCCCACGGCGACGGGAGGAACCCCGAGGTCGCGCCCGATGCTGGGGACGGCCGTGACGAGGATGGTGCCGTCGAGATTCTCCATGAAGAAGGTGCCGGCGACGAGAAGGGCGAGGTTGCGTGCCCGAGTCTCTGCTGCGCTGTCCGTCATCGCTACGAATCTAGCGCCAGGGCCCGGGCACCTAGCCCTGCCGGGATCAGTTGGGTCTTTCTCAGTCATTCTTCCGATGCACTCGCCCACGCGCGCTGCCACACTGAGTTCACCGCAAACGGCAAGGAGCTTCGATGTCCACTTCCACCTCCACCTCGCTCTTCCCCAGCCTCACCGGACTGCTCCGGGTGCACCGCAGTGCACTCATCGCGGTCTCCATCCTCGGTCTCGTGCTCGGCATCGCGGCGCTGGTCTGGCCGCGCGCCTCCCTGTACACGATCGCCATCCTGTTCGGGGCGTATCTGCTCGCATCCGGCATCTTCCGGATCGTGGCGGCGTTCACCGCTCCCCTGCTCACCACGGGCCAGCGCTGGTTGACCGGTCTGCTCGGCGTGCTCGTGGTCGTCGCGGGCTACCTCGCGCTGAGCAATCTCTTCACCTCGCTGCTCGCCATCGGCCTGCTCATCGGCATCGCCTGGATCTCGGAGGGCATCCTCGACATCTCGGCCTCTGCCGGTGGTGCGCTGAAGCCGGCCTGGCTCGGCTGGGTCAGTGGCATCCTGTCGATCATCGCCGGCTTCGTCTGCTTCTTCCTGCCGGGTCTCGCCGTCAACGTGTTCATCACCGTCGCCGCGTTCCTCCTCATCTTCGTGAGCCTGTCGACGCTGCTCACCCTGCCGCGCAAGCACAAGGACGCCTAACCCGCGCTCAGCGCCACACTCCGCGCCTCGCGCTCGGTCAGCGGCGCAGCGTCAGCTCTCCGGTCGCAGAACCCCGCGGCCGGGGAGCTGCGTCGTTGACAGCCGGTCGTGCGGCCGATCGTGCAGCCGCGAGCTCGGCCTGCTGACGGGCGCGGCGATCGCGCAGGGCCGCCGGCGTCGTGATCACCAGCGCCGCGACGACGCCGATCACCGCGCCGACCGAATTGGCGAGCACGTCGTTCGGGTCGGATACGCGTCCGGGGATTCCGCGCTGCGCAAGCTCGATGGCCACCGTCGCGAGCACTCCCGCCGCGATCGCCAGCCACCAGCGCCGTCGACCGAGCACCAGCAGGAAGAGCAGGCCGACCGGAACGAACATGGCGATGTTCGCGAGGAACTGCACCCGGTCGTAGGTGATCCACTGGGTGGCGTCGTGGTTGCCGAAGAACCGCAGCAGTCGGAACAGTGTCCGGCCACCGGCGGCATCCAGGGGCTGCGGCCCGAGCGTGACCCAGGCCACGACGGCCAGATAGCCGATCGTGAACAGGGCGAGCAGGGGATGGCGGCGCAGCATCCGCCGATTCTGCCCCCGCTGCCTGAACAAATGCCCTCGACCCGCTGCGTAATCGGCGGCAGTTTCGCCCTCATCACGGATACTGGAGTTCCTGCGACGCCGCCGCGGATCCTCCGCCGGCAGCCGAGAAGGGGACGAGGTACGGATGCTCGGCTCGCTGCCCTGGTGGACGCCAACGAATCTGGCGCCCATCGCGCTCGACCTGCTGCTCGTCATGGTGCTCGTCGGCTACCTGATCTACGGCTTCCGTCGCGGTCTCACCCTCAGCCTCGCCAGCATCCTCGGCGCGGTGCTCGGTGCCGTGGCCGCGTTCTTCGCCATCCCGCTGGTCACCAGCTGGGTCGGCACCACGGTATGGCGGCTGCCCATCGTGCTGCTCACAGTGTTCGGGCTGATCGGGATCGGTATCACCCTGGGCACGATCGTGGGGCGCGCCATCCGCACCGGCGTGGTGAAGGGACCGCTCCGCGGCCTGGACCGGTTCTTCGGTGGCGTCGTGAGCATCGCCGCCACCGCCGTGGTCATCTCCATGCTCGCCTTCGCCATCGGAGCGCTCGGGGTGCCGGTGCTGTCCCAGGCGATCTCCTCGTCGCGGGTGGTCGCGCTGATCGACCAGGTCACCCCCGCTCCGGTTCGCGAACTGGAGGCACAGGTGCGGTCCGCGGTCACTCAGGAGGGCATCCCGCGGGTGCTCGACTCGATCGGGATCGGGAAACCCGTACCGATCCCCACGGGAGCGGCGAACACCGCCCAGGAGAAGGCGGCGCACTCCGTGATGAAGATCACCGGCAACGCCTACTTCTGTGGACAGAACCAGACCGGCAGCGGATTCGTCGTCTCCCCGGGTCGCGTCATCACGAACGCCCATGTCGTCGCGGGGGTGAGCGATCCGATCGTGGAGGCACCCGATGGCGGCAGCTGGAGGGGCAAGGTGGTCTACTTCGATGTGGTGAACGACCTGGCCGTGATCGCCGCCGGCGGCATGCCGACCGCCCCGCTGGCCGTGGGGACGACCCTGCCGCAGGGCGCGAAGGCGGTCTTCGACGGCTACCCCCTCGGTGGCCCCTTCAGTTCCAAACCCGCCGCCGTGCAGGGCGCCGGCACCGTGCGGGTACCCGATATCTACGGAGAGAACCCGACCCCGCGCGAGGTGTACTCCCTCGCCGCCGACGTGCAGCAGGGCAATTCTGGCGGCCCGGTGATCGACAGTGCCGGAAAGGTCGCGGGGGTGGTCTTCGCCAAGTCGTCCACGACATCCGATCTCGGCTTCGCCCTCACGGTCGCCGAGCTCGCCCCGGTCGCCGCGCAGGCGCCCGCTCTGAGCGCAGAGGTGCCGTCCGGCCACTGCACGACGGAATGACGCGCGACTCAGTCGGCGGCGCCGCCCTCCGCGAGGTAGGCGAGCCGGCGCAGCGTCTCGATGTTGCGGATGTACAACGGAACATCGAGCAGCGGCGTCGGGATGATCGTCGCCGGGCCACGCACGGCGTGCTCGACGATGCGCACGACGCTCCAGCGCTCACCGTCCGGCCCGCGCCGGGGCTTGACGTCGAGCACGACCCGCGCCTCCCCGGTCGGCCAACCTCGGGCGCGGAGTTCGGCGTGATGGGGTGAATCCCAGGCGACGACCTCGCTGGAGTCGTCGATCACGGCCGGCCAGATGCCGAAGGAGTGGTGAAGCTTCGCACCGACAGCCGGCCAGTGCTCGTCGACATCCCGGATGCGCGAGGCGCCCACCACCCAGCTCGGGTAGAGCCAGCCGTCGGCCAGCACCCGAAACACGGCCTCCGGGCTGCACTTGATCAGTCGATAGTTGACGGACATCTCACACTCATCTCACGCTCGCGGGTCGAGGCCTAGGTAGGGCATCTCGGTGATGCCGAACACGTCGCCGAGCGCGGTGCGCGCGGCGTAATATCCCGACAGCCCGTGCACACCCGGGCCGGGCGCGGTGGAGGCGCCGGTGAGGTACACGCCCGCGGCGGGAGTGCGCCACGGGGTCGGGCTGAGGGTGGGACGGACGATCAACTGGCGCATGTCCACCTCCCCCGCCGCGATATCACCGCCGATGTAGTTCGGGTTGTGCGCCGCGACATCCACCGAGGTGCGCGAGGCCGAGGCGAGGATGGTGTCGCGGAAGCCAGGGGCGAAGCGCTCGATCTGACGGATGACCGCCTCCGTGCGATCCTCGTGCGAATCCCGCGGCACGTGGGTATAGGCCCACAGCACGTGCTTGCCGGCCGGAGCGCGGCTCGGGTCGAAGGGGGTCGGCTGGGAGACGAGCACGTAGGGGTCTCCCGGCAGACGACCCGCCGCGACATCCGCCTCCGCCCGCTGCATCTCGGCGCGGGTACCGCCCACGTGAACGGTCGCAGCCTCGGCCAGTCGTTCATCGCGCCACGGCACGGGTACCGAGAGGGCGAAATCGACCTTCGCCACACCGTTGCCGTAGCGGAACCGCTCGAGCGCGCGACGGTAGCCGTGCGGGAGTCGATCACCGACGATATGGGAGAGGGCCCGGGGCGTCACGTCGAAGATGGCAGCGGTCGCCGGCGGCAGCTGGCCGATCGAGGTGATCTCGGTGTCGGTGACGATCTCGCCGCCGTGCGCCAGCAGGTCGTCGGCCATCGCCTGCACGATGGAGCGGCTGCCGCCCACCGGCACCGGCCAGCCGCGGGCGTGCGCCGTCGCCGCCAGCACGAGACCACCGGCCGCCGAGGAGAGGCTCGGCATCGGCTGCACCGGGTGCGCGAAGGCCCCGGTCAGCAGTGCGGGGGCGGCCTCCTCGCGAAACCGCGTGTTCCAGTCGATGGTGCCCTGCTCGAGTACCCGCAGGCCCAACAACAGGGCGGCGATCGGATGGCGCGGCACCCCGATGATGGGGGACCCGGCGAACTGCGCCACGTCATCCGCCCGCGCCACCAGCGGACCGAGCAGGCGCCGCCAGGCGGTACCGTCGACGCCGAGTCCGGCGACGGTGCGCTCGAGGTCACGCCAGGCGATCGCCGCACGTCCACCCGAGGCGGGGGTATCGAGCGGCTGAGCATAGGAGATCTCGGGAACCACGAACTCCATGCGCTTGGTCAGTTCGAAGCGGCGGAAGAAGCCCGAGGAGAGCCCGAGCGGATGGATGGCAGAGCACACGTCGTGGAGGAAGCCCGGCAGGGTGAGTTCTTCCGTGCGCGCGCCACCGCCGATCGTCGACTCACGCTCGTAGAGCCGCACCGACAGTCCGGCGCGCGCGAGGGTGACGGCCGCGGCGAGCCCGTTCGGACCTGCGCCGACGACGACCGCGTCCGGGGTGCCGCTCACGGCAGCCGGAGGCGGGTCTGGCGAGTGCGGGCGATCGTCATGCTGTCTCCTCGGTGCTCGAGCCGGCTGCGGCGGTGGTCGGACCGTGCCGTCGAACTGACCCCGGCCGCACCAACCCCGTCCGCACGCACCGTACTCCGCATGTCGCGATCACTGCGCGCCGCCTGGCCCGGTGAAGATTGGCCCGGTGAAGACCGGCCCGGTGAAGACCGCGGTGATGAACGCGTTCGCACGTGCCCAGGCATCCGCCGCATCGGCGGGGCGGTACGTCGACGGATTGGTGTCGTTGAAGAACGCGTGGCCGGCATCGGCATACACCGTGGCCTCGAAGTCCACGCCGGCCTCCGCCATCTCACGCCGCACCTCGGGGAGCCTGTCGATCAGTGCCGCGTCGTGCTCGCCGTAGAAGGCGCGAATCGGCGCGGTGATCCGCGCGATGTCGGCGGGCGCGGGCGCCGTGCCGTAGAACGGCACCGCCGCGCGAACCCGCGGATCGGCAGCCACGAGCGCGAAGCTGTAAGTGCCACCGAAGCAGAACCCCGTCACCGCGATGCGACCGTCGACCCCGGGCTGCTGCTCGAGAAAGTCGACGGCCTTTCGAAGCGCGCTGACAGCCCAGGCCGCGTAGCCGGGGGCGGATAGCGAGCTGAAGGCCTCGCGCAGCCGCGGCTGACCGGCGGTGCGTACCTCCTCGTCAGGGCTGTTCCTGATCGCGAACAGCTCTGCGCCCACCTGGGCCTCGATGCCGATGGCGCTCAGGATGTCCGGTGCCAGCACGAGATAGCCCTCGGCGGCGTAGCGGTCGGCGATGTCGGTGATGTGCTCGACCAGTCCCCAGATCTCGTGGATCACGATGATGGCGCCGCGCGGCGCTCCGGAGAATCGCGCGGGTGGTTCGGCGAGGTAGGCCGAGTACGAACGAGGGAAGTCGGGCGTGCCGTCGGTCTGAATGGTGATGCGGCGCGAGGTGGGTGTCGCCATGGCCGGTCCCTACAGCCCCGCCGCTACAGCACCGTCGCGGCGAGGAACTCGCTCACATCGTCGAGTTCCTCGCGGGAGATCGAGTGGCCGACGCCGGGATACTCGCGCACCACGGGGGTGGTGTGGGTCGACACCCATGCCGCGGTGCGGTCGATCGCGCTCTGCACGATCACCGGGTCGGCGACGTCGCGCCCCCAGAACAGCGGCGGGCGCAGGGTGGCGAGCACGGCATCCCCCGGCAGCTCTCCAGCCACAACGAAACCGGAGAGAACGACACCGGCGGCGAACCGTTCGGGGGCGAAGCGCACCAGCTGGGTGACCATCGCGCCGCCCTGGGAGAAGCCGAGCAGACCCACCTGCCCGACGGTAGGCAGCGCGTCGAGGAAGGCGAGCACGGCGTCCGTCGCGGCGGCCGCATCGATGGGGTCGGGCAGGCCGGGCTGAGCCGGTGGGAACCAGCTGAAACCGTCGCCCATCGGTATCGGCGCGCGCAGCGACACGACCACCGCCTCGGCAGGGAGCAGCGGGATGAGGGAGGCGAGGTCGCGCTCGTGCGAGCCGCGACCGTGCATCAGCACGAGCAGCGGCCGGGTGGCGAGGGCCTCCGCGCGCTGGGCCTCGGGCACAGACCAGACGGCGGTGGTGATGATGAGGTCCGGGCGGGCTCCGTGGGTCATTGCCACAGCCTATTCCGGTGAGGCATCGGGGCTACAGCACCGATCGGGCAGCTCGGGCAATCCGATTCGCGCAGGGCTCCGGATGCTGTGTGAGCCGAAGCCGACGTGGCGCGCCTGGGACGCGCGCTCTCGTTCGCCGGAGGGGATCCTTTACCCGACCCTCCGTCGCGGCCTCATTCCGGGCCCAACAGCGCCGTTGCGACCGTGGAGTGTGCCGAGTCCTCGTTGCTCGGGTGGAATCCCCCGGCCAGAACGTCGCGATACAGTCGCCCGAGCTCGCTCGAATTCGAGAACGCCGCACCGCCGGCGACCGCGACGGCCTGCTCGACCACGAACCGTGCCGTGCGGGTGGCCTGCGTCTTCACTCCGACCAGAGCCCGGAACCAGTCACTGCCGCGATCGACCTGGCCGTCGATGTCGCCGGCGAGCGAGTCGATCTGCGGCTGCAGCGCGTCGAGCGCCAGGGCCGCCTCGGCGATCTTCCAGCGGGTGTTCGGGTCCCTGTCCTTCGTGAGTCCGGTGCGAGCGGATGTTCGTCCCCGTGCCGAGGCGACCGCCAGTTCCAGCGCCCGGGCTCCGATCCCCGCGTACACCGCGGCGATGAGGATCTCGAAGTTGGCGAAGATGGCGAAGATCAGCGGATCGGCACTGGGGCCCGGGTCGAGCCGACGCACCACGCGGTCCGCGGCAACCACGGCACCGTCGAGGCGCGTGGTGTTGCTCTGGCTGGCCCGCATGCCGATGGTGTCCCAGTCCTCGATCACCGTGATGCCCGGGCCGTCGGTGCCAGCGGCATCGCGGGTCACGAAGCCATGCACCAGCTTCGGTGCGTCGGCGGAGGTGCTGTCGAGACCGAACAGGCCGAGCCTGGTCCAGACCGGGGAGAGGCTGGTGAAGATCTTGGTGCCGGTCATGGCATATCCGCCGTCGTCCAGGGGACGGGCATCCGTCGTCGATCCGAAGAGCATCAGATCGTTGCCGGGCTCGCTGATGGCGAAGGCGAAGATCTCGCCGGCCGCGGCCTCGGTGAGCACGACGTCGAGCGAGTGGTCGCCGCGGTCGTGCATCGTCGTGGCGACACCGGTCCAGACCAGGTGCATATTGATGCCCAGGGCGGTCGCGGGGGCGGCCGCGGCGAGCCGGGACTGCTCGTGCGCCAGCTCGGTGAGGCTCAACCCGAGGCCGCCGAGCTCGGTGGGGACCAGGGCGCGCAGGTAGCCGGCCTCGGCGAGCTCGGCGAGATCCTCGGTGAAGAAGACATTGTCGCGGTCGTAGCCGGCGGCGCGGTCGTGGATGCGGCCGAGCAGGTCGTCGCTGAGGATGGGGGTCACTCCCCCAGCATCCCACTTCGATTGTTCCCCTTTGTGGCATTTGTTCCTGCTCGCGCGGGCACAATCGCCTCGAAAGGGAACACGCCCGTGCGATGCGACAGCTCAGCCCAGCACGGCAGCGCGCGGGCGACGCGTGATCGAGGCACTGACGATCGCGGCGATCACGCAGAGCCCGGCCGCCCCCAACCAGGCCGGGGTGTAGCTGCCATAGGCGTCGCGAACGAGCCCGGCGGTGGTGGCGGCGATGGCGGCGCCGATCTGGTGTGCGGCGAAGACCCAGCCGAACACGATCGGGCCGTCCGCACCGAACAGCTCGCGGGCCAGGGCGACCGTCGGCGGCACGGTCGCCACCCAGTCCAGGCCGTAGATCACGACGAACAGCACAATCGGCGGCTGTACGGTCGCCGACAGCAGGTAGGGCAGGATCAGCAGCGACAGCCCGCGGAAGCCGTAGTACGCGACCAGCAGATAGCGCGGGTTGATGCGGTCCGTGAGCCAGCCGGAGGCGATGGTGCCGACGATGTCGAAGATACCGACCACGGCGAGCAGACCGGCGGCGGCGGTCTCCGGCAGGCCATGGTCGGCGGCCGAGGGGATGAAGTGGGTGCCGATCAGCCCGTTCGTGGTGGCGCCGCAGATGGCGAAGCCCGCCACCAGCGCCCAGAATGTGCGCACCCTCGAGGCCCGCACCAACACCTGGATCGCTCGCGTCGCCGCGCCCGGGCCTCCCGGCGCGGGTGCCCGGGGTTCGGGCTCGAACAGTGCGGGCGACCCGTATGGAGTCAGCTTCAGATCGGCCGGCCGATTGCGCAGAAAGACCAGCACCAGCGGCACGACGACCAGCGCACCCGCCGCACAGAGCAGCGAGGCCTGGCGCCAGCCGACATCCTGAACCAGCAGGGCGATGAGCGGGAGGAAGGCGAGCTGTCCCGTGGCGCTGCCCGCGGTCAGCACGCCCACGACGAGGCCACGGTGCTTCACGAACCAGGTATCGGCGACGGTAGCGGCGAAGACCAGGGCCATCGAGCCGGTGCCGAGCCCGATGAGCACTCCCCACGTGAGCAACAGCTGCCAGGAGGCGGTGACCAAGATGCTCAGTGCGCTCCCGGCCGCGATCAGCAGCAGGGCGACACTCGTGACCCGGCGCAGTCCGAAGCGCTGCATGAGGGCGGCGGCGAAGGGCGCGGTCAGCCCGAAGAAGAGCAGATTGATCGATACCGCGAGGGAGAGGATGCCGCGGCTCCAGCCGAACTCCGTCTCGAGCGGCAGCATCAACACGCCGGGCGCCGCCCGGAATCCCGCGGCGCCGACCAGCGCCAGGAAGGCGACGGCGGCCACGATCCAGGCCGGATGGATGCGACGGGAGCGTGGCTGTTCGGATGGACGGGACGGAGGGGTCACCCACCGAGTATCGCGGCTATCGGGCGGCGCGCGGCGTCGTGTTCCTGCCAATCTCGTGTTGCTGGCAATCTCGCGTTGCTGCCAATCTCGCGTTGCTGGCGGTCCCGCGCCGAGCACCGTGGGGTGCAGAATGAGGACGGTGTCTTCTTCTCCACCGCCCCCTCCGCCGACCGGTCCCACGCCTCGCCTCCCCGATGACCGCCTCCCCGATGGGTTGCCCGATGACGGCACTCTGCCGGGAGATCCCGAGCAGCAGACGGTACAGCCCATCACGGGCTCGGTCCGAGTCGACCCCGACGGGACCGCGCGGCGTCGAGGCCCGCGCTTCGTCGACCTGAGCCCGCTGCGGGAGTCCCCCGCCTTCGCCCGGCTCTGGATCGGCGGCATCATCTCGGGCATCGGCGGCCAGATGACCATCGTCGCCATCGGCCTGCACATCTACGCGATCACCAATTCCACCCTGGCGGTCTCCCTGGTCGGTGCCTTCGCCCTGATCCCGATGATCGTCTTCGGCCTCTATGGCGGGATGCTCGCCGACGCCTTCGATCGACGTCGTGTGCTGCTCATCGCGGCGATCGTGGCCTGGAGCTCGACCATCACGCTGGCGGCGCTCGCCTGGACCGGCGTCGAGACGGTCTGGCCGTTCTACCTGCTCGCGACGGTGAACGCGGTCGCCGCGACGGTCATCGGCACCGTGCGGTCTGCCGTGCTTCCGCGACTGCTGCCTGCCCGCCTGCTGCCGGCGGCATCCGCTCTGACCGGCATCGGCGGTGGAGTGATGGTCACCACGGGCCCGGCGCTGGCCGGGGTTCTGGTGGCCGGGGTCGGCTTCGGCTGGACCTACACCGTCGACATCGTGCTCTTCCTCAGCGCATTCCTCGGCATCCTGTCGCTGCCGAAGCTGGCCCCGGTGGGCGATGTGCAACGGCCGGGACTGGAGTCGCTGCGCTACGGCGCGCGGTTCCTGAAGACGGCGCCGAACATCCGGATGACCTTCATCGTGGACATCATCGCGATGACCTTCGGCAACCCACGCGTGCTGTTCCCGGCCATCGGCGCGGTCGTGCTCGGTGGCGGCCCGATCACTGTCGGCATCCTCACGGCGGCCGGGGCGGTCGGTGCCCTACTGACCAGCCTGTTCTCGGGCGGTCTCGGGCATCAGCGCCTGCAGGGCCGCGCCATCGCCCGCGCGATCATGGTCTACGGCGGGTTCATCGCCGCACTCGGGTCGCTGCTCGCGGTGTTCAGCTTCCTGCCCGACCAGCACGTGACTTCCTCCCTCGCCCACGCCTCCATCCCCGCCATCGTGCTCGCCGGGCTGCTGCTCGTCGGCGCCGGGGCCGCGGACAATGTGAGCAGCATCTTCCGCCAGACCATGCTGCAGTCGGCCGTGCCCGACAACATGCGCGGCCGACTGCAGGGCGTCTTCACGATCGTGGTCACCGGCGGCCCGCGCATCGGCGATCTCTACGTCGGCATCGTCGCGGTGGCGGGCGCGCTCTGGCTACCGCCGCTGTTCGGCGGACTGGTGATCATCGTGGCGATCGCGACCCTGGTGCGGGTACAGCGCGGATTCCTCGCCTATGACGCACGGCATCCGACGCCGTAGCGCTGAGCTGCAGGATGCTGAGTCACAGGATGCCCGGGGGCAGTTCTCCCTCGGAGACCAGATACAGGCGCTGGGTCGCGCGGGTCATCGCCACGTAGAGCGCGCCCGCGCCTCGGGTAGACGCGGAGAGGATCGCGGCCGGATCGACCACGATCACCGCATCGAATTCGAGCCCCTTGGCATCCTGCGGGGTGATCACGGCGACCTCGCTCGACAGGCCGCGCCCGATCTCTTGCCCGAATTCGGCACGGAGCTCGGCGAAGACGGCATCGGCCTCGAGCGCGATGACGGCGACGGTTCCCCCGACGGTGCCAGTGCCAGTACCAAAGCCAGTGCCAGTACCAGTGCCCGCGCCGTCCTGCTCGCGCAGCCCCAGCTCGGTCGCGACGGCGTTCAGCACCGTCGGCACCACGGCGATCGGCCACTCGCTCGACCGCACCGCGCGTGATGGCGTGACCGGTAGGCCGTGCGCGATCGCCATCGACTCGGCGGCAGCGGCGATCTGACTCGGTGTGCGGTAGTTGACCGTGAGTTCTTCGAGCCGCCAGCGGTCGGCCTCTGGCGACCCGGCCAGCAGCGGCTGGAGCGCCTCGCGCCAGCTGGTCGCGGCTGCGGCGGAGGCCGCCTGGGCGATATCGCCGACGATAGTGAACGAGCGCAGCGGGCCACGACGCAGCAGCAGTCGCCACTGCATCGCTGAGAGTTCCTGCGCCTCGTCGACGACGACGTGACCGTAGGTCCAGGTGCGGTCGGCGGCGGCCCGTTCCGCCGTCGTTCCGCGGTCGGCGAGCTCGGCGAAGTTGTCGGCGAGGTCCTTGGCGTTGACGAGACCCGTGACGTCCATGTTCTGGATCGCGGCCTCGGCGTTCTCGATGTCGCGCTTGCGCTGCTGCTTCTGTTCGCGCTTCTGGGCGGCGTCGACGACGTCGTACTCCCCCAGGTGTTCGGCAGCCTCATCCAGCAGCGGGATGTCGGAGATGGTGAACGGCGCCGTGCGGTCGCGACGCAGCAGGGCTCGCTCCTCCGCACTCCAGCGCGGGGTGAGCTCGGCCAACCACTGCGGGCGCGCGTACAGGTCCTGCACGAGCTTTTCGGGGGTGAGCGGCAGCCAGGCGGTGTTCAGCGCGACCCGCACGTCTTCTGCGCTGCGCAGGTCTTCACGCAGCATCGGCAGGTCGGAGTCGTCCATCGAGTTGCCGTTGGACTTCAGCTGCGCCAGCCATTCGCGGCTCAGCGCGTTCAGCGCCTGCTTCACGAAGGTGACGCGGGCCTCGTTGTAGGGCTTGCCGCTCTCGCGGGCACGGTGCATGGCGTTCTGCACCAGCTGCGGGTCGAGGGTGAGCCGGTCGCCGTTCACGTCGAGCACCTGTGGCTCGGCGGGCACGCGCTGGCGGGAACGGACGGCGCGGGCGACCAGGTCGGCCATCTCGGCACGGCCCTTGAGCGCGGCGACGGCGGGGGCATCCTCTGTCGTCGCCTCGACGTCGGGGAACAGCCGGCCGAGGCTCGCCAGCACCACACCGCTCTCGCCGAGCGAGGGAAGCACCGCCTCGATGTATTGCAGGAAGGCGTTGGACGGCCCGACGATGAGCACGCCGGAATTGCGCAGCCGATCGCGGTGCGAATAGAGCAGGTAGGCGGCACGGTGCAGCGCGACGGCCGTCTTGCCGGTGCCGGGTCCGCCCTGCACCACGAGGACGCCGTTCAGGTCGGAGCGGATGATGCGATCCTGCTCGGCCTGGATCGTCGCGACGATGTCGGTCATGCGCCCGGTGCGCTGGGCGGTCAGCGCGGCGAGCAGCGCCCCCTCGCCCTGAAGCTCGGTGGTGTCGCCCTCGAGCAGGCTCACGTCGAAGATCTCGTCCTCGACCCGGACGATGCTGCGTCCCTGGGAGATCAGGTGACGGCGGGCGCGGGTGCCCTGCGGGTTCGCCGCGGTGGCCTGGTAGAACGCGCTGGCCTGGGGAACACGCCAGTCCAGCAGGATCGGCTGCAGGTCTTCGTCGCGCAATCCGATGCGGCCGATGTAGCGGTACGGAGACTCGTCGTCGGAAGCGGGGCCGTCGCCCGGCTCGACGCCGATCGGTTCGGCATCGGCCAGTTCGATCCGGCCGAAGGCGAGGCGCTCGTCGACGTCGCGCAGCTGCACGATGCGGTCCTCGTAGATGCGAGCGAACGTGTCACGCTCGGAGCGCCCCTGGTGGTTGCCGCCGACATCGAGCTTGCGGATGGCGGCGAGCTGCTGCTCCGCCTCGAGCTTCAGCGCATCCAGGCGGGCGTAGAGGCGCGCGACGTAGCCCTGCTCACGGTGCAGTTCGCTCTCGCGCGTCGTGGCCACCTCAGGCTCGACCTCACGCTGTTCACTATCGACCACGAGCACTTCCCCACTGATTCCGGCTATCTATTTTAGTGACCGGATGAGGGTGGGTCTGACCAGTGCCCATACGACCAGCGCGAATTGGATCAGGGCCGACGGCCCGACCAGGTCAGCGTGGCGGGAGCGTGAGCAGCGGTGGCAGCGCGGCGAGCGCTCGACGATCGGCGACGATCCTGTTCAGGAGGGTCGCCTCGTACTGGCCGGTGTGGATCCGGTCCGCGCGCGAGATGTGGCCCCTGCCCGAGATGAGCCGCTGCCGCGTGAAGGCGAGGCGCGTGGCATCCGTCACGAAGCGGCGGTACTGGCGGCGCAGGCCGAACCGTCCCGCCCACCAGGTCGCCTGACGCCTACCGGCACCGGTGGACAACTGATTGACCTCGCTCGGGGTGAACCACCCGACGGCCGCATAGTCGGCGAGCCGTTCGCGGGTGATGCGCTGCTCGTGCCGTCGCAGGAGGACGACACCGACGATGGCCAGGATGAACAGCGGCACCTGCACCGTGAAGTAGAAACCGAACCAGTTGTCGGCCCAGTAGCTCGCGCTGTTCCAGAAGGCGTGCAGCAGCACCGCCGGGATGAGGCCGAGCACGAAGAAGCCGATCGCGCCGAGGCGGCCGGTGTAGCGCGCCGCCAGGCCCAGCAGCAGCCCGGTGCAGGCGGTGAACATGACGTGCGCGAACGGCGACAGCACCGCCCGCAACAGGAATACGACGCCGACCGCGCCGAGTCCCCCGCCGTCGATCAGGGCGAGACCGAAGTACTGCAGGTTCTCGGTGAAGGCGAAGCCGACCGCCACCGTGGCGGCGTAGACGATGCCATCGATCGGCCCGTCGAAGGTGTTGCGCATCACCCAGAGCAGCAACAGCACGCCGAAGCCCTTGGCGACCTCCTCGACGATCGGCGCCTGCACGACGGTTTCGAAGAAGTCCGCGGCCGCGGTGCCGGTGAGACCGTGCTGTGCCTCGTACGCCTGCGTCAGGCCCGAGAAGACCAGCGCGATGAACACGGATGCCGCGGCACCCCAGAGGAAGGCGAACAGCAGGGCGCCCCGCGGCTCCGGCTCCCAGCGATCGATCCAGCGGATGCCGAGCAGCACGACGAGCAGCGGCACGGCCGCGAGGATCGCCGCGTAGAGCAGCGCGGTCGGCCCGAGCACCAGGAACAGGTACAGCACCACCACGATCAGCAAGGCCGAGAGCAGCACGAAGCCGAGAACCGTGAGCACCAGCGCCAGTGCACTTCGGCGGGGTGGGGCGGCGACGAGAATCTGCTGCGGGTGCTCGCTGACGGGCTCGGCCGCGGGAGTGACCGCCGCGAACGGAGGATACGGCTCGGTCATTTCTTCTCCTGTTCGCGAAGGATCTGCAGGGCGCGACTGACACGATCGCTGAGTCCCGGGACGCCGCGGGCGGCCCGTCGCTCCAGCAGGTCGAGCGCCGTCACGACCCCGACCCGCAGGGTCTCGTCCGCGGTGGCCGCAGCTCGCAGCCGGGTTGCACGGACGCCCGCGGTCGCGATCGCGACCTGGATGCTCGCCGAGGGCAGCAGCAGAGCGAGCAGCCCGAGCCACCACCGCGGCTCCGCTCCGAGAAGCAGGCTCAGCACCGCGAGCAGGCCGACGAGCGCCGGCACGAAATGCCACCACGGGACCCGCTTTCCGTCGCGATACGTCGTGCGGTCCGCGTCCAGCGAGTCCAGCTCCGAACGGAAACGGGCGATGTCATCCCTGGTCACCCGGGAATGTTCGTGGCGGGCGAGCTCGGTGCGGAGGCGCGAATACCCTGCGCCGCCGGCATCCGTGACCGCGAACAGCGTCGTCGTCGCGACCACGGCCAGCAGCACCGCGAGCACGATCAGCAGGAGGGCCCCCACGGCGGGATTGCTGCCACTTCCGGTCGTCCCGATCAGGCGGGCGGCGATATCCACCACCCACACTGCGGCGATGAACAGCACGACAGCGCCGAAGAGCACCCGCACCGACGTCGTTCGGCGGGCTCCCGCCTCTGCCTCGCTCGCCCCGGCACGGAGCCCGGCCCGCTCGGCCAGGAGGTCACCGAGCTGACAGTAGAAGAGCACCGCCCAGGCGCCGAGAGTGGCGAAGATCCAGGGGGTCCATTCGGCGGAAGTCACCCCCGAAACCTACCGGCGAACGCGGGCCCGGTCGAGCCGGCGGCGCGTTCAGCGGGACAGGTCGGGTCGCGGAGGTCAGATCGGCAGCGGGTCCTCGTCGTCGCTGTACGCCACGTCGTACTCGATCAGCGAATCGTCGGTGGGGATCGCGCCGACGATGGTCAGCAGCCCCAGGGCGACGGTGAGGCCGGCGAAGGCGAGAAGGGTGAGACGACGTTCCGGGGCGAAGGTCTCTTCGAGCAGCGCGGTGAACTCGGCCGGGATGCCGTGCGGCGTTGTCGCGATGAGCCGACCCCAGTCGATCAATCGTTGCTCGGCCTCTGTCACCTGCGGAGAGACCGGGTCGTCACCGGCGTCGACCAGGATCTTGCGGAAGTGCGGGGCAAGCACTCGCGAACCCGCGGCATCGGCGATCGCGTAGGCGAACAGGGTGACCGCACGCTCCCCGATCCACGGCGCGATCTCATCGCGGAGCGCATACCACTCGCTGTAGGCGCGAAAACTGGCGAGGTTGCCGAGCAGCGCCGCCCGCAGGTTGGAATATTCCCCGCCGTGCAGCTCGATCTCACGATCGAGGGCCGCGCGGGCCGGCGGTCGCAGCTCATCGCGCGGAGTGATCGGCAGAAAGCTCATGCGCCCAGCCTAGAAGCGGTGCAGCCTGAGCGCGCGATCGTCCGTAGCACTGGGACTCAGAGCGTCGAGAGGAGCAGCGTCGAGACGGGCGACGTCGGGCGGGGCGGCGTCGAGCAGAGCAGCGGCTCGGCGATCTGCGGCCTAGAGACTGGCCGGGTCGACCAGGGCCCCGGGTCCCCGCACGACCTCGACCTCGTCATCAGACAGGATGGTGCCGTCGATCGCGCGGAAGACGAGCGTGACGGGCTCTCCGGTGGCGCTCTGTCGGTAGAGCGCGCTCGGTCCGGCCAGGCCCGGCCGGTGTTGCTCGCCCCAGGCGCTGAGTGCGGCGAGCACCGGGGTGAGATCCCGGCCGCTCGGGGTGAGCTCGTAGCGGTAGCGCTCTCGGCTTCCCGCTTCGCGATACGCGACCCGGTGCAATACTCCCGCGTCGACCAGGGTGCCGAGACGATCGGTGAGGATGTCGGACGAGACACCTAGCGTGTCCCGGAATTCGGAGAAGCGGGTACGCCCCCAAAAGGCCTCGCGCACGATGAGCAGCGACCACTTCTCGCCGAGCACCTCGAGACTGCGCGCGATCGAACAGCGGGCGGCGCTGACGGCGCCGGTCTGCGTGCTGGTGCTGGTGCTGGTGTCGGATGAGCTCGTGGGCATGTCTCACAGCCTACGGCTGAATCTGTAAAACCAACTGTGGTGCGGACATCCATGCTAGGTTGGCTTTTCCAAGCGTGGTCGACGGAGTCCCGCACTGCGAACGCGCGATGTCATCGCGGCCAATCCCGGGAGTGTCCATGCACGAATCCCCCGCACCCACGAGCGCAGCACCCGGGCCCGGCAGAGCCCGCCGAGTGCTCAGCACGCGGGCAAGCTTCTGGGCCGCCGCGGCGGTCGTCGTCATCGCCCTCTGGGCCAGCGGCGCACCCTCGATCATCTACCCGGTCTACGTCGCCGAGTGGGCACTCACCCCGATCGTGATCACCGCGATCTTCGCCGTGTATCCGATCACCCTCGTCGTCACCCTGATCATCTTCGGCGGCATCTCCGACTACGTGGGTCGGCGAGCGACGCTTCTCGCCGGGCTCGCCGCCATGGCGCTCGGCATCCTGGTCTTCGCCCTCGCACCGGATGTCTCCTGGCTGTTCGTCGGACGGGTCTTCCAGGGATTCGGGGTCGGCCTGGCCATGGCACCGGCGAGCGCGGCGATGGTGGAGTTCAGCAGGGGAAGCACCGCCGGCCGCGCGAGTTCGATCAACACCGCCGCCACCGCCACCGGTCTGGCCCTCGCCACCATCGTCGGCGGCGCGCTCGTGCAATACCTGCCGTTCCCGTCGCGCCTGGCCTACTGGGTGCTGTTCGTGCTCACGCTCGCCGTGCTCACGATGGTCGTCTTCATGCCCCGCCACGTGGCGGGCACAGAACCGGCGGGTCGCTGGCGACCGCGCGGCATCGCCGTGCCGAAGGGTCTCGGCCTGGTCGTTGCGACCTCGGCGCTCGCGATCACCGCCGGCTTCACGATGGGCGCCCTCATCCTGTCGCTCGGCTCGCAGATAGCCAAGCAGCTCATCGGCACCACCGATGCCTTCGTCGCCGGCACCGTGATCGCGGTGTCCGCCGTCGCCATCGGGGTGAGCGCGATCCTCGGTCGTCGACTCAGTCCGACCGTGTCGATCGGAGCGGGCGGGGTCACCACCGCGCTCGGCATGGGACTGATCGCCGTCTCCGCCGCGCTGGCGTCACTCCCCGTCTTCATCCTCGCCTCGGTCGCCGCGGGAATCGGCTACGGGCTGCTGTTCAACGGCGGCCTCGGACTGGTCAACCGGCACGCACCGAACAGCCACCGCGCGCAGACCCTCTCGGCGGTATATCTGGTGGCCTACCTGGCTCAGGGGCTCGCGGCCGTTGCCATCGGGCTGACGGCGACCGGAATCGGTCTCGCCCTGGCCGTAGACGTCTGGGCCCCGATCATCGCCGGTGTCTGTCTGCTCGCCAGCGCGCTCGGCATCGCCAGCGCCCGCTCCCGCCGCGCGTCGCTCGCTGCCGCTCCGGCCACCAGCTGAGCCGGGCTACCGGACCGGTCAGCGTGCTTGGCCGGGTCAGGCCTTGCCCGGGTTGAGGATCCCGAGCGGGTCGAACACGGCCCTGATCTGCTGCTGAAGTGCGAGCTGGTCGTCGCCCAGCTCGTCGGCCAGCCAGCGCCGCTTGAGGATTCCGATGCCGTGTTCGCCCGAGAGCGTGCCGCCGAGCGCGAGGGCGGCGCGGAACATGTCATCTGCCGCCTGCCAGATGAGCTCCGGCACCTCGCCGTCGGGTCCGGGCGTGTAGACGAAGTTCGGGTGCAGGTTGCCGTCACCGGCATGTGCCACCGTCGGGATCGGGATGTCGTACCGCTCCTCGATCTCGGTGATGGCAGCGAACATGGCCGGGAGCGCGCTGCGCGGCACCGCCACATCCTCGATCAGCACGGTGCCCTCCGCCTCGAGCGCCGGGTGGAAGGCTCGCCTGATCGCGAACAGTTCCTCCCCCGTCGTCGCGTCATAGCTGAGCTCGGCGTCGCCACCCAGCCCCTCGATGAGCTGCAGCGCGGATGCAGCCTCGGCCTCGCTCGCCGCGCCATCCGTCTGCACCAGCAGCAGCGCCGTCCCGCGCTCGGCGAGACTCACACCCGCACCACTCAGACCGAGGTAGCGGTCGATCGAGAGCAGTGACCGCGCGTCGAGCAACTCCATCGCCGCGGGCCGGAGCCCGGCGGCCGTGATCGCGGCGGAGGCCGCCGCGGCCGCCGTCACGTCGGCAAAGTAGGCGGCGATGGTCGCCACCGTGCCGGTGGGCAGCGGGCGCAGCTTGACCGTCGCCTCGACGATCACCCCGAGCGTGCCCTCCGAGCCGATCACGAGGGCGGTCAGGTCGAGGCCCGTGACACCCTTCACGCTGCGGTGCCCGAGTTCGAGCATCCGTCCGTCCGCGAGCACGACTTTCAGCCCGAGCACCGCTTCGCGGGTCACGCCGTACTTGGCGCAGAGCAGACCTCCGGCGTTGGTGGCGATGTTTCCGCCGACCGTCGAGATGGCCTTGCTCGCCGGATCTGGAGCGAACCAGAGGCCGAGCTTCGCCAATTCCGCATTGAGGTCGGCGTTGATGATTCCGGGCTCGACCACGGCGAGTTCGTCGGCGATCGAGACCTCGAGGATGCGATTCATCGCGAGCGTGGACAGCACCAGTTGACCGGCACTCGCGATCGCACCACCGGCCAGCCCCGTGCCCGCGCCGCGGGGAACGACGGGGATGCGATATTCGCTGGCGATCCGCAGCGTGCTCTGGACATCCGCGATGCTCCGGGCGGTGACCAGGCCGAGAGGCAGGCTGCGGGAGTCGTGACCCGACTTGTCTGCGGTAAGCGGGGCGAGGTCGGCGGTATCGACGCTCAGCGCGTCCCCGAGCGCGGCAGCAAGGGCCTCGAGGGCTGCCCGGGCTGCAGCGGCTGCGGCGCTCACCCTCGTGCCTCCTCGATGGCAGTCAGGAACGGAATCGACGGCACCGCACCGACCGCCTGCACCGATAGGGCGGCGGCGACCGTCGCGAACTCAGCCGCGGGCGCGAAGCCGACTCCCGTGGCGATCGCCGCGGCGAAGGCGCCGCAGAAGGTGTCGCCCGCGCCGGTGGTGTCGACCGCGGTCACCCGCGGCGCGGGCACCCGGGTCAGCTCGGCGCCGTGCTCGTAGAGCGCCGAACCCGCGGACCCCAGCGTCACGATCAGCCGCGGTACCTGCGCCGCCAGGGTCGCAGATGCCGCGGCCAGTTCATCGGACCGGCCCAGCAGGCAGGCCTCGTGCTCGTTCACGATCAGCACGTCGAGGTCGGCGAGGAGTTCCGCGGGCAGGTCGCGCGCCGGGGCGGCGTTGAGCATGACGGTGACGCCGGCAGCGTGAGCGACGGAGGCCGCCTCGCGCACGGTGTCGAGCGGCACCTCGAGCTGCATGAGCAGCACGCCGGCGCCCCGCAGGTGGGTGCGTTCGGGATCGGTGAGCGCGACGACATCCGCGTTCGCCCCGGACGAGACGACGATCGCGTTCTCGGCCCGGGCGTCGACCATGATGAGGGCCTGGCCGGTGTCCGCAGCGCTGCGGCGCACCAGGGCGGTCTCGATCCCGTCGTCGGCCATCGTCGCCAGCAGCTGTTCGCCGTGGTCGTCGTTTCCGACCGCGCCGATGAACCCGGTCGGGGCTCCGGCGCGGGCCGCGGCGACGGCCTGGTTGAGGCCCTTGCCGCCGGGATACTTCGCCGCGGACGTTGCCAGCAGGGTCTCACCCGGCCCCGGGATGCGCTCGACGCCGAAGACGATGTCCATGTTGGCGCTGCCGACGATGGTGACGCTCGTGCCCGGGGAACTGCTGTTCATCGGCCCAGGCTATCGCGGCCGCAGTCATGTCCGATTTCCGCCGGTGGATGTCCTCGGCGCATGTGAGAGTGGAGGGGTGAGCAGCCCCTCCTCCGCCATCGACAGCAGCGATTCCCGCTTCGCCGAGCGCTATCGCGCCATGTCGTCGCGCGATGCTCGCTTCGACGGGCAGTTCATCACCGGCGTGCATTCCACCGGCATCTATTGCCGACCGAGCTGTCCGGCGATGACACCGAAGCCGCAGAACGTCACCTTCTACCGCACGGCCGCCGCCGCTCACGAGGCAGGGCTTCGGGCCTGCAAGCGCTGTCTTCCGGATGCCGTGCCCGGTTCGCCGGAGTGGAACCTCCGCGACGACCTGGCCTCGCGTGCAATGCGCCTCATAGCGGACGGCACGGTCGAGCGCGAGGGCGTGCCCGGGCTCGCCCACCGCCTCGGCTACACCAGCCGCCACCTGGCACGCGTGCTCACCGCAGAGCTCGGTGCAGGGCCGCTCGCTCTCGCGCGAGCGCATCGGGCGCAGACTGCGCGCAGCCTGTTGGTCGGAACGGAGCTGTCGATTGCGGAGGTGGCCTTCGCGGCCGGCTTCGCCAGCATCCGTCAGTTCAACGACACGGTGCGAGCGGTGTACGAGACCACGCCGAGTGCCCTGCGGGCACGGCGGCCAGTGGACGTTCGGGATGCGCCACGGGTGCGCCCGGGACTCGCGGACCCTGGGGTTTCGGGCACGAGCACGAGCACGGGCACGGGCACGGGCACGACGGTGACGCTGCGACTCCCGGTGCGGCCGCCGTTCGACGGTGCGGGTCTGATGCGATTTCTCGCCGATCACGCGCTGGCCGGAATCGAGCACGGGGATGACACGTCCTTCCGCAGGCTCGTTCGCCTGCCAGGAGGCATCGCCGAAATCGACCTGCACCTGACCTCGAGCACGAGCACGAGCACGAGCACGGGCACGAGCACGGGCACGCCCGACTGCGTCGAGGCCACCCTTCGGCTGGCGTCGCTCGCCGACCTCGGTACGGCCGTCGCGCGGGTGCGGCGTCTGCTCGACCTCGATGCCGACTCCGCCGCCATCGATGCCGCTCTCGGCCGGGACGAGGCGCTCGCTCCGCTGATCGTCGCGCGCCCCGGCATCCGGCTGCCCGGCACGCTGGACCCCGACGAGGCGCTGTTCCGAACGATGATCGGTCAGCAGATCTCGGTCGCGGCCGCGCGAACGGTGCTCGGTCGGGTCGCGGCAGAGCTGGCGGAAGCACCGGGACTGTTCCCCACGGCCGAACAGTTCGCGCTGCGTGGCCGGGAAGTCTTGCGTGGCCCGGCGACGCGCGTGGCGAGCATCGTCGGAGTGGCCGAAGCGCTCGCCTCCGGTGATCTGCGGCTCGATCTCGGGATGCCCGCGGACGAGCTCATTGCGCGACTGGTCGCCATGCCCGGGATAGGTCCGTGGACGGCCGGATACCTCGCGATGCGCGTGCTGGGCAACCCCGACACCCTGCTGACCACGGACCTCGTGATGCTGCAGAGCGCGGCGGCGCTCGGGCTGCCGGGTACTGCCCGGGGGCTCGCCGAGCACGGCGCCCGGTGGGCTCCCTGGCGCAGCTACGCCGGACTGCACCTGTGGGCGGCGCGGTAAGTCGCGCCGAGCGAGCACGTCGCGACGGCGGTCAACCATGCACGATCAACCGTGCACAATCAGCCAACCGTGCACGATCAATCGAGCACAATCAACCAATCGTGCACGATCAATCGTGCACAGTCAGACGCCAGACCGTGCCGGCACCGACGGCGCTCCGCACCTCGAGCATCGCGTCGAGTGCGCTGTCGACTACCGCGTCGCGCAGGAGGCGGAGACCGAAGTGTTCGGCTTCAGGGCGGCCGATCAGCGACTCCGCGTCGAAGCCGGGCCCCTCATCGCTCACCGTGAGCACGATCCGATGATGCACCTGCGCGACCGAAACGGATACCGGAGTGCCCTCGGCATGCTTGACGCCGTTGGCGATGGTCTCCCGGGCGACCCGAAACAAGAGCTGCTGCGTGCGCTCGGGAAATCGCAGGGCGGTGGGCACATCGACGGTCACCGTCGACCCTCGCCCGGCGGCGCTCGTGGCGAGCACATCGAGGGCCGAGGATAAACCCGACTCCGTGAGAGCGGGCGGATAGATGTCCAAGAGAAGGGCGCGAAGGGTGTCGACCGTTGCGCGAACGGTCCGCTCCGCGTCATCGAGCGTGCGTTCGGCGTCGGTTCCCGCCACCCCCATGCTCGCCGCCCCGATGAAGAATGACGCGCCGACCAATTCCTGTACGGGACCGTCGTGCAACAGGGCCGAGATGCGGCGTCGTTCCGTGTCGGAGGCGTCGATCGCCCGCTGCAGCAACACCTCACGCTGGGCGCGGCTGCGCTCGAGAGAACGGATCAGGCCCCGGATGATCGGTGTGAGTGCGGCCATGAGCAGCAGCAGGCTCCCCGCGATCACCGCAGCGAAACGAAACAACAGCGCGTTCTGCTGGGCTGTCACCGTGCCGTAATCGAAATACACCTCGAACAGCATCCGCGTGCCGTCCGGGGTTCGAATAGCGTGATGCACCTCCAGGAGCCGGCCACTTCCCCGCTCATAGAGGTTGTCGGGGTCGTCCAGGTCGGAGATCTCCGTATGTGACCCGTTAGACGCGAACGACCGACGTTCGTCGTCCGGCAGAGCGAACACCCGACCGATCAGCCGTGAGTCATCCGAATACACGATCGTCCCATCGGCGCTCCAGAGCTTCACCCGTACGACGCCTGACGGCAGAACCCGGTGCCGAAGGACCGCTGCCAGTTGCGCGCTGTCTTCCTCGTTTGCGCTGGCGACGCCGTTACTCAGAGCCGGTTGAACCACATCGACAGCCAGCACCCGAGTGAGTTGCACCGCGTTGTCGATGGCCACGGATTGGGCGATCTGCCGCGCCGCCAGATCGGCCGCAAAGGTGACCGCAACCGCGACCGCCAATCCGAGGGCGATCACCCGAAGTCCCACCCGGCGCCGACTCACGGGGCGTTCGGCCTGCTCTGCACGTCCGGTAGCCACCAGGATCCAGGGAATCGAGCGCTGTACAGTCACCACTGCCGGGCCGCCATGGCCACGTTTGTCCGGTCTCGCCATGCGGAGCCCCCATGTGACTCCAGCGAGCACTGCGTGACCACCCCATCAGCCAGTGGACACACCGTCATACTCGTCCGGTGTCTTGGCCACCGTACTCCCCTGCGTCCCCGATGGGGTGGAACTACCCAAGCGGATGACCGCCGGCCTGCCGCCGATACACGGCGTTCCGCCCTCAGTTCGCCGGCGACCCGAAGCCCGTCATCGCCACGACCCCGCGGCTGTCGGTGCCCGCCGGGTCGTCGCTAGTGGTCACGGGCCGCCACGGATGATCACGGGTCGGCCGCCAGGTCGATCAGCTGAGTTCCGCCGCGTCGTGGCACCTGGTCGGGGTCGCACCAGGGTGGTGGGATGAAGTACGGGACGTGGTCGCGCACCTGAATCTCCCACCCGTCGTCATGTACCCGGTGGTGGTGGAACGAACACAACGGAACACCATTGGCGAGGTCGGTCGGGCCACCGTTCGACCACCACCGGATGTGATGCGCTTCGGTGTAGCTGGGCGGATGCCCACACCCGGGGAACGCGCAGCCGCCGTACTGTTCGGCCAACGCCTGTCGTTGCGCGGGGCCGAACAGGCGTCGTGCCCGACCCAGGTCTAACACTTCACCGGCACCGCCCAGGACGGCGGGGATGATGTTCGCCTCCGCCGCGAGGATCCTGGCCGTGGTGGCGGAGATCCCCGCATCCACACCATCTAACTGCGCGGCACCGAGCCCGTCGAGGAGTTGGTCGAGGGTCATCCGCACCACCACCGTCACCACCGGACGATCCCCACCGGCTCGATCGCAACCGATCGCATGACGGAACAGGTCCTCGGCCGCGTCGGCACGGCGTTGCGGCATCGTGCGGTCATCGACATCCGCCACCCCGATATCGGCCAAAGACGACGGAACCTGGTCCCGTGCCGCCCGCAATTGCTCACCCACCAGCGCGTCGATGCCCGCCCGGACCAGACCCGCGGTCTCGGGTGGCATGTCCCAGACCAGGCGCACCATCCCGTCGGGTTGCGGGATCAGCTTCAGCGCTCGTCGCTGCCGGCGGATCGCATCCCGGGGTTCGACACCATCCTCATCGAGCCGATCCCGCACCTGCCGGGCCAAGCCCTGCACCTGCCGAACCGTGAGCCCGGGTGCGTGGTCGACCAGCAACCGTTCACCCGCCGCACGGGCATCGGCGGAACAGTAGGGTGCGGCCTGGTCGAGCTCACGGACGATCACCGCCGCCGCCTCGACTCCGAGGGAGAGCGACTCCACCGCAGCACCGAGGGTCGGGTACCGGGCCGGCAGCGCCGACCCGTCCAACGCGCGCCGTGGACGCACCGCCACCCCGACCTCGCACAGCCGCGAAGCCTCGGCCGGGCTGATCTGCCACAGCTCCGCGAGAAACGACGCCGGGGTCGGATGCCCTGCGCGGCGGGCGATGCCGTCCGCCCCCAGGTGCGCCGCCGATTGCGTAGCCAACTCCCCGGCCAGCCGGACCCGGATCACATCCAGGCCACGCTGCAACGTCCCCGCATCCGTCACCAGGCGCAACAACGCCTCGGCCGGCACCCCGACGACCCCGTCAGCGCACGCGCGCGACAATGCAGCGAGGAGCGAGCTGAGCGCGTCCGCGGTCGGAGCGGTGGAGGTTTCCATGCAGCGAGTCTCGCACCGACCACCGACATTCCACGCAGCCCGAATATGCACCCTGATCAGCTGTTTATAACTCGTCCAGGCGATGCCCTGTGGAGGAGAGGAGCCCGCGGCCCGCCGGAGTGTCTGCGGGGGATTGTGTTATCAGCGCGGGGGTTACACCTGGCGCGCGGATAACACAAAAGCGCACGGTCAACAGAAACATGCGCAGTGACAGAAACACGCGCAGTAACAGAAGCCGCGCGGTCGCCACCCAACCGCCCCCAACCGTCCCGAACCGCCCCGACGAGCCCCTACCGAATGACGGGCAGCACCGACGTCACCGGAACAAGCCCGCTCAGCCGCTCCGGCGACAGCACGTGCGCGACCTGCTCGGCCGACATCAGCCCGGCCGAGACGACCAGTTCCGCGATCGAGGCGTTGGTGGTGAGCGCCGTGTGGGCAAGGGACGCGGATGCGGCGTAGCCGATGTACGGCGTGAGCGCGGTGACGACGCCGACGGACGACTCCACCTGCGCCGCAAGCCGCGACGTGTTGGCGGTGATGCCGTCGATGCAGTTGACGCGGAGGGTGCGGCAGGCGTTGGTCATCCACGCCAGCGACTGCAGGATGCTGTGCGCGATCACGGGCTCGAACGCGTTCAGCTGCAGCTGGCCGGCCTCCGCGGCGGCGGTGACCGTCGCATCCGCTCCGATCACGCTGAAGGCGACCTGATTGACGACCTCCGGGATCACCGGATTCACCTTGCCGGGCATGATCGACGATCCGGCCTGGCGCGGCGGCAGGTTGATCTCGCCGAGGCCCGCCTGCGGGCCACTGGAGAGCAGCCTCAGATCGTTGCAGATCTTGGACAGCTTGACGGCGGCCCGCTTCAGGGTGCCGCTCAGTGTCATGAAGATACCGGCATCCGAGGTCGCCTCGATCAGGTCGGGGGCGGTCTCCATCGCGATGCCGGTGACGTCCACCAGATGACGGCAGACGGCGGCGGCGTAGCGGGGATCGGCGGTGATGCCGGTTCCGATGGCCGTTGCACCCATGTTGATCTCGTTCAGCCAGGGCACGACCTCGGCGAGCCGATCGAAGTCCTCGGTGAGCGTGTGGGCGAAACCGTTGAACTCCTGGCCCAGGGTCATCGGCACGGCATCCTGCAACTGGGTGCGCCCGATCTTCAGGATGCCGGCGAACTCGACGCCCTTCGCCGCGAAGGCGGCCGTGAGCAGTCTGTGCTCCTCGAGCAACCGGTTCACGCCGAACACCATGGCCAGCTTGATCGCCGTCGGGTACACGTCATTGGTCGATTGGCTGCGGTTGACGTCGTCGATCGGGTGCAGGTACTGATACTCGCCGAACCGATGCCCGAGCAGTTCGAGGCCGCGGTTGGCGATCACCTCGTTGGTGTTCATATTGGTCGAGGTGCCGGCGCCTCCCTGGATGACCCCGACCGCGAACTGGTCGTGCAGCGCGCCGCCGATGATCTCCTCGCAGACGGTGTCGATCAGATCGGCCTTGGCCGGGTCGAGCACGCCGAGTTCGCGGTTGGCCCGCGCGGAGGCCTGCTTCACCCGAGCGAGAGCGCGGATCAGGTCGCCGTAGACGGAGATCGGCCGACGTGTGATCGGGAAGTTCTCCAGTGCCCGCGCGGTGTGAATGCCCCAGTAGGCGTCGGCCGGGATCTCCATCGACCCGAGCGAATCGCGTTCGATGCGGGTGGGTCCGCCCGGCTGCCCGACGAATGCGCCGGGGGCTCCCGGGGCCGAATCGTCGAGGGGGGTCTCGATGGTCGCGCTGTAATTCTGAAGGGGGTTCATTGCGGGTCGTGGCTCCATTGCCTCGTCGGCTGCTTGTGGCGGCCGTCATTCGTGAAATCGCGTCGGATAGACACCGTCCAGCCTACCCGCGACTAGCGGTGGAACGCCGGGATGATGAGGTACAGCCCGTAGAGGATCAGCAGTCCGCAGAGCACGAACGACACCACCCCGAACGGTCGGACCCGGCGGGAGTCCGACCCCACGAACCGCAGTCCGACAGAGAACAGGAACACGACTCCGCAGGCCCCGATGACCGAGGCGACGAGAACGGAGAGGAAGGCGAGCCAGTCGATCATCTGTTCGCCCTCGCCTTCGATTTGCTCCGCTTCGGCCGCACCAGCGCAGCAGGGTCGTTCGCGACGGCCATGCTGGCCGCGTCGACGCGATTGCGGCGGGAGAAGACGAAGATGGTGACGATCACCGCGGTGGCGACCACGGCATCCGCGATGATGCCGCCGGGTCCGGCGAGCGCCACCCAGCTGGCCAGCGCACCGACCAGGCCCGCCGCGGGAATCGTGATCAGCCAGCCGATGGCGATGCGACCGGCAGTGCGCCAGCGCACCGAGGCGCCCTTGCGCCCGATACCGGTGCCGATCACCGAGCCGGAGGCGACCTGGGTGGTCGACAGCGCGAAGCCGAGGTGGGTGGAGGCGAGGATGGTCGCCGTGGTCGCGGCTTCCGCGGCGAAGCCCTGGGCCGGCTCGATCTCGGTCAGTCCCTTGCCGAGGGTGCGGATGATGCGCCAGCCGCCCGTATAGGTGCCGAGGGCGATGGCCAGGGCGCAGACCACGATCACCCACAACTCCGGACTGGATCCGGTGTCTTGGAAGCCCGCCGCGATCAGCGTGAGAGTGATGACGCCCATCGTCTTCTGCGCGTCGTTGGTGCCGTGCGCGAGCGACACCAGTGAGGACGTGAAGATCTGCCCGATCTTGAACCGGCTGCGCTGCTTCTTCTTGGTGATGGCGTAGGCGATGCGGGTGGCGAGGAAGGCGACGAGACCGGCGGTGATCGGTGCGAGCACGGCCGGGAACACGATCTTGGAGAGCAGCACCGACAGGTCGATCGCCCCGAACCCGGCTCCGACGATGGCGGCGCCGATCAGACCACCGAACAGGGCGTGACTGGAGCTCGACGGCAGGCCCAGCAGCCAGGTCACCAGGTTCCAGAGGATGGCGCCGATCAGCCCCGCGAAGATCATCACCGGGGTGATCTTCACTCCCCCGTCACCCTCCCGGATCAGGCCGCCGGAGATGGTGTTGGCGACCTCCGTGGAGAGGAAGGCCCCCACCAGATTGAGCACCGCCGCGATCGCCACAGCGACCCGCGGCTTCAGAGCTCCGGTCGCGATGGGGGTCGCCATCGCGTTGGCCGTGTCGTGGAAGCCGTTGGTGAAATCGAAGAGGAGGGCCAGTGCGATGACCAGCGCGACCATGAGCGAGATGTCCACTGCGGACGAGTCTTACAGGCGGGTGAACGGGAGGCAACTCGACGGTGAACGAGTCACACGAATAGAGACGAATTACTGCGGCGACGGCGTGCGCGACGCGACGTAGGATCGAAGGATCATGGCGTCGATCTCGGTGGTGATCCCGTCGCGGAACGACGCGGCGATGCTTCGGGTGTGCCTCCGGGCGCTCGCCGAACAGACCCGTCCAGCCGACCAGATCATCGTGGTCGACAACGGCAGCACCGACGACACAGCAGCGGTGGCGCGGGCTGCGGGCGTACAGGTGGTCGTCGAACCGATAGCCGGCATCTTCCGCGCGACCTCTGCCGGCTTCGATGCGGCGACGGGCGACATCATCGCCCGCCTCGACGCCGACTCCATTCCGCCCGCCGACTGGCTGGAGCGGCTCGACGGCATCATGGTCCAGCTTCCCCCACTCACCGCCGTAACGGGGGCGGTGGAGTTCTACGGCGCCTCGTCCGTGGTGCGCTGGTTGGGTCGCACGCTGTACATCGGCGGCATGTACTGGTCGACGAATCTGCTGCTCGGACATCCGATGGTCTTCGGCTCGAACTTCGCGATGCCCGCCGAGATCTGGCATCGGGTGCGCGGGTCGGTGAACCGTACCGTGCGCGAGATCCACGACGACCTCGACCTCAGCTGGCATCTCGAGCCCGACATGGGCGTGGTCTACGACCGCGGGCTGCTCGTGCAGATCTCGGCCCGTCCGTTCGACTCGCTCGCCACGCTCGGCCGTCGGGTGGCATGGGTGTACACGACGCTTGCCCTCGACTTCGCCGAGCAGTCTCCGCTCGAGCGACGGCGCGCGCGCCGCATGCATGCGAATGCAGCGAATACACCCACTGCAACGGATGCCGCCCTCGACTCGATCGACGGCGTTCCGGACGAGTCAGACGGCTTGGTCGCATAGCCGGGTCGGCTAGGCAGGTCGCCTAGCCGGACTGCCTCCGGTACAGCTCAAGCAGGTCGCGACTGAACTGGTGTGGGGTGGTCTCGCACGGGCTGTGGCCGGTGCGGTAGACCGCGATCCGCGCCCCGATCTGCTCGGCGAACGTCGCATGCAGTTCCAGCGGCCAGAGGTCGTGTTCCCCGACGGCGACGAGCTTCGGGATGTCGGCGGCGGCGATCACGGAGCGCGAGTCCGGCGAGCGCATCATCAGCCCGAAGATGGCATCCACCGCGGACATGCGGGTGAGCCCGAAACGATGCTCGACGAAGGCCTGCCGCCCGGGAGGGACGTGGGTCACGTTGCGATGCAACCCCCAGACCATGAGTGCTGCGGCGATTCTCGGGCTGGTCAGGCTGCTGAAGCGGCCGACCCGGCTCACCCCCCGGAAGGCCTGACCCGGCTCGGGCGGGCAGCTCAGCAGGGCGAGGCTCGCGTAGAGCTCCGGGCGCCGCAGGTAGCCGAGCTGGGCGACGACGCCGGCAAAGGAATAGCCGAGCACATGGACGGGGCCGCTCCCCGCCTCGAGCACCGCGATCAGATCGTCGACGAACAGGTCGTAGTCGTAGTCTGCGCGCGGAGGCACCAGATTCTCCGGTCCGGCGGCGAAGGACTCGTACTGGCCGGCGAGATCGTAGCTCTGCACGTAGAACCCGGCCTCGGCGAGGGTCGGCAGCATGAGTGTGAAGTCTTCTTTGGAACCGGTGACCCCGGGCACGAGCACGATTCGCGGGTGGCTCGGGTCGCCGAGCGACACCATCGCGAGCGGCCCGCTCGGCGCGGGGAAGTCGCTACGCACCGCCCCCGACGGCAGAACGGTCCAGTCCCGGTCGGGCAGGGCGGCGTCCAACCGCATGGCCTCATCGACCACGGCAGATCCGGGCGCCTCGAGCGCTCCGGGCACCGCCGAGCGGGGCGCCCCGGAACTGCGGCGTCGGAGGAATGATCGGGCTTCCACCCGTCCAATCTATCCCGGCCGATCTAGCCGCGGACCAGGCCCACCGAGGGTTCGGCAATCCGCGCGACGAACTCCTGCAGGCGGGCGTACACCTCCTGCGACTCCGGCAGTCGCGCGTTCTGCTGCCAGGTGTGCTCGGTGTTGCGGCTGGTGTGGTCGTAGATGATCGTGTCCACCTGCACGCCATGCGAGCGCAGCCGCTGCACGTAGTTGAGGTTCGCCCGGTAGAGGAAGTCGCGGGCAGAGGTCGAGACGAATACCGGCGGATGCTCGGGCCCGACCCATTCGATCGGAGACAGGTAGCGCGCCGCCCCTTGCAACGATCTCCCTTTGCCCCGGTGGGGCAGCAGGATGCGCACGAAGCCGAGACCGAGCACGAAGCCGCGGTCGAACAGCACCGAGAAGTCGGAGACGCTGCAGTGCTGCACGAGGCCGAGGAGCGCCGGTCGCGGGAGGGCCGGTTCGATCGAGTAGTGACGTGCCAGTTCTGGGCTCGACAGCATGGCGGAGTAGAGCCCGGTGATCTGCCCGCCGGCGGAGTCGCCGCCGAGCACGATGCGGTCGGGGTCGCCGCCGTATTCGGCGATGCTGGCGCGCACCCAGGCGAGCGCGGCATCCGCGTCGTCGAGGATGTGCGACATGCGGAACCGGGTGGCGCGACGGTAGTTGACGTTGACCACGACCATGCCCGCCGCGGCCTGACTGGCGCAGTACTTCGTCGCCTGTCGTTTGTCGCCGGAGGTCCAGCCGCCGCCGTGGAAGTAGACATAGACGGGGAGCCCCGCGTCTGCGGCGGTGCCCGCGGGGCGGATCACGTCGAGGCGATGCGCCGCGCTTCCGTCACCGACGTAGTCGATGCCGTCGCTGTGCGCGAGCTCGGCGATCGGATCGGCATTGAGTCGCAGCTGTTCGATCTTGGTGAGCGCGGCCATCAGCCCGCGCCAGGCCCAGACCGGCACTCGCCGCAGATACTTGCGTTCGAAGGCACGGATGTCCGGCGCAGCATCGGCGAGCGACCCCAGTCCGGGTGCGCCCAGTCCGGTCGCGCCCAGTCCGGTCGCGCCTACTCCGGGGAGGTCCACAATCATGTAGACGACAGTAGGCTCGCCGACCCGGCGCCCGCTGGGAGTCAGATCGGCGCGCGCTGGGAGCACGCAGCGTGCCCCATCCGGGGGCGTGTGTTCACGGACGATTGCCAGTAATCTGTGGAATCGCGGCCAGTTCCCTGTGTACTCAGTCTGTGCACGCTCGCGGTGCACCCAGCATCGCGCGCCTCGGGTCGCTCTGCCCGCAAGCTCAGCACCAGATCAGGCCCGTCCAGACAACCGGCCGAAGGGATTCAGCGCGTGTTCGAGGACGATGTGACGGTCCCCGCGGGATGGTATCCCGACCCGATGGGGCTCCCGCAGCTCCGCTGGTGGAACAACCACGCCTGGACCGAGCTCACCACCGAGGCGCGCCCGCCCCTGGTGATGCAACAGCCCACGCAATTGCTCTACGCCGACGACGAACTGCCGACGCGGCGCCAGCAGCGCGAGCAGCGCGAACGCGAGGCCGAGTACGCGCGCCTGGCGACCGGAGAGCAGACCGAGGCGGCGGATGACCGCGGCCCCGTCACCCCCGATGAACCGCTCACCGTGACGATTCGCGAGATCGAATCATCCGTCACCGTCAGCGAAAGCGAGAGCGCTGCCGGAACCGCGGGCACCGCGGGGGCAGGCACATCCGATCTGCTCGAGGAGAGCCGCACCTCACCGTTCTCCCCCGATTACATCGAACCGGGCGACATCGAAGCGGGTGACATCGAGTCCGGCTACGTCCCACGCTCGGCCGCCACCGCGGTCTCCGCGCCCGCGCCGGGCTCGGAGCGCAGCGAGTCAGAGCTTCCGCGCGCGACCGCCGGCCCACGACTGCCCAGCTACACGGCGCCGGTGTGGATCATTGCGCTGCTCCCCCTGCTCCAGCTGGTCGTCGGACTGCTGGTGCTGGTCGGTGTCGGTGCATTCCCGAACGTCTATGTCTCCGCCGCAGCAGTCGCGGTGCCGTACCTGGTGGTCGTCGCGATGGCGATCGTCGACCGCTCGATGCTGCGCCGCTCCGGCCACGAGCGGCCAGCGCACTGGGCCTGGGCCTTCCTGTCGGCGCCGGTCTACCTGATCGCCCGTGCCATCGGCCTCGGCCGCAGCGGGTCCTTCGGCGTCGCGCCGCTGCTCGTCTGGGCGGCTCTCGCCATGCTGCAGGTCGCCTCGGTCCTGATCGTTCCCGGAATGTTGATCTCGGTCATCCCGGGTGTGTTCTCCGCCCAGGCCGAGCAATCGGTGGCCTCCGACGCCTCCGTGGTCGGGGCGACGCTCGACGTGCACTGCCCGACACCGCCCGCGCTCCTGATTGGACAAACCTTCACCTGCAGCGCAACCTCCACGGCCGGCCATGACCTGTCGGTCACGGTGAGTCTGCAGCGTGCGAACGGGTGGATCGACTGGAAGGTCGACGACTGGGGAAACACCTTCGTCAACTGACTGGTCGCCGGCGCGGCACCGACGCGGCACTAGCCTTGATTGGTGCCACCCGCGAACATCCCCCTCGACCCATCCGACGCCGAATCCGGCAGCCTCACCCCCGCCCAGCGACGCCGACTCAGCCGTCGCCCGAGCGATCGCGCGATCACCGCAGTGCTGGCGTTCACCGGCCTCGTCGCGGCCTTCACGCAGACGCTCGTCACCCCGATCATTCCCGAGCTCCCGATGCTGCTGCACGCCAGCGCCCCCGATGCCACCTGGGTGCTCACCTCGACGCTGCTCGCCGCCGCGATCTCGATCCCGATCAGCGGGCGACTCGGCGACATGTACGGCAAGCGCACCGTCATGATCATCCTCCTGGCCAGTCTGGTGGTCGGGTCGGTGATCTGTGCGCTCTCGAGTTCACTCATCCCGGTGGTCGCCGGTCGGGTGCTTCAGGGCTTCTCGCTCGGCGTGATCTCCCTCGGCATCAGCGTGCTGCGCGACGTGCTGCACCCGAAGAGCCTCGGCGGCGCGGTCGCCCTGGTCAGCGCGACACTCGGCGTCGGCGGAGCCGTCGGACTCCCCGTGGCAGCGGTGGTCGCGCAGAACCTCGACTTCCACTTCCTGTTCTGGCTCGCCACCGTGCTCGGCGCGGCGGCGCTCCTGCTGGTGCTGGTGATCGTGCCCCCGAGCACACTGCGCACCGGTGGCCACTTCGACGTCGTCGGAGCGATCGGCTTCGCGATCGGCCTGGTCGGCATCCTGCTCGCCGTCTCCAAGGGGAGCACCTGGGGCTGGTCCAGTCCGCTCACGCTCGGGCTGCTCGTCGGCGGCGTGATCGTGCTCCTGCTCTGGGGGTGGTTCGAGCTGCGCACCCCCGAGCCGCTGATCGACCTCCGCGTCGCGGGCCGCCGGCCGGTGCTGCTGACCAATCTCACCTCCATCTCCATCGGTTTCGGCTACTTCGTCACCGCCGCCGCCTTCCCGGCACTGCTGGAGGCGCCCACCGGCACGGGCGTCGGGCTCGGCCAGACCCTGATCGTCGCGAGCCTGTGTCTCATGCCGCTCGGACTCGTCATGTTCGTCCTGTCCCCGGTGGCCGCCCGACTCTCCGCGAGCCGCGGACCGCGGGTCAGCCTCGTCCTCGGTGCCTCTGTCGTGGTGGTGGCATTCGTGCTGGCGATCGTGCTCCACGCGGCGGTCTGGCACGTCATCCTGATCTCCGCCGTCGTCGGCGTGGGCGTCGGGATCGCGTATGCCGCGATGCCGACCCTGATCATGCACGCGGTACCGCCCAGCGAGACCGCATCGGCGAACAGCCTGAACTCGGTGATGCGCACCCTCGGGTCGACGATCGCGGGCACGGTGTCGGGGCTCGTGCTCTCCTCGAGCGCCGTGCAATTCGACGGAATCGCGATCCCGACCGATGGCGCCTTCCGCACGGTGTTCATCATCGCCGCCGCCGTGGTGCTCGCCGGTGTGATCTCAGCGCTGTTCATCCCGCGACGGGAACCGACCTACCCGACGACCGCGAGCATCCCGACCCTGCCGGGTGCGCCCGACTGACGGCACCGTGTCGCGTCGGTCGGGAGTCGCGCCGGTCGGGAGTCGCGTCGGTCGGGAGTCGCGCCGGTCGGGAGTATTCTGCGGCCCATGGAGACGGATCGGATCGAGATAGTGCGCGGGGACATCACCCGCGAGCGGGTCGACGCGATCGTCAACGCCGCGAACAGCGGTCTGCTGGGCGGAGGCGGCGTGGACGGTGCGATCCATCGCGCGGGTGGTCCCGCCATCCTCGCCGCGTGCCGAAGACTGCGTGCGGGGACGTATCGCGACGGCCTACCGACCGGTGAGGCTGTGGAGACCACCGCCGGCGACCTCGATGCGGACTACGTCATCCACACCGTCGGTCCGGTCTATGCGAAGACCATCGACCACAGCGATCGGCTGGCGAGCGCATACCGAAATTCGCTCACCCTGGCGGACCGGCTCGGCGTGCGCTCGATCGCGTTTCCGGCGATCTCCGCCGGAGTCTACGGCTGGCCGATGGACTCGGCGGCCGAGATCGCGATCGAGACGGTGCGGGCGACCCTCGAGTCCGACGCGGCGCCGGGGATCGAGGTGGTGCGCTTCGTGCTGTTCACCGGCGCTGCGTACGACGCATTCGTCGCCGCCGGAGCCTGACGACTACTGCGAGAGGTCGGTCAGCGCCAGCAGGGCCGAGCCGTAGGCCTCGGCTGCGTCGGCATCGATGAAGGTCTGCTCGGCATCACCGAACACGACCTCGACGGCGAATCCGCCGTCGACCGCGCGAAGCGCCCGGAACGTGCCGCCGAGCAGTTCGCGCAGTTGGTCCTCGTGGGGCAGCCAGAGCGACTGTTCGATCGCGACGGAGTCGAGGGCCCATTCGGTGGTGCCGTTGAAACCGAGGATCGTACCGGTGTCGAACTCGTGCGCTTCGACGGTCATGTCGCTGACGATGAAGACGTCACCGTCGAACCCCTCACCGGCGATCGAGAAGGCATCGCCCGACACGGGATGCCAGACGATTCCATTGGCGTTCAGGCGACGGGCGAGTGTGGTCGAGATCATCGATCCATTATCCGTCCCCGGGTGGCGACGACGCATCGATGATCCGGACCACGACGTCGTTCCCGCACCCCATCCGGCTCGCCCTCATGCGATCTGCCGGAACACCACCCGCTGTGAAGCCGATCCCGGGGGCGGCGACCGCGCGGATGCGAAGTTCTGACCCTGCGGAAATACCCCCGTATGCCGCTGGAGTTCTTCGCTGAGGTCGCCGCCACCCGGATGTCCCCGGTGGTGTAGTGACAACCATAGACAGAGCACGAGAATCATTGCTTCCCCCAATATGGGGCGCCCCCGAACGAGAGTCCGCAGAATGGGGGACACGCATGCTCCGCACCCGGGATGTCCGCCTCAGCCGATCTGTACCATTTGCCGTCAAGGGGTGCCCGGGAGGGCATCCCCTGCGTATCGTGACGCATAGGTCCGCACTGCAGCACCCCCGCTGCCGCAGGAATCCGCCGCCGGGAGGTACGCGTGCTCGAAGTCCCCGACTACCTGGGACCCTGGATGATCCAGCAGCGCTGGTTCGCCGGCAAGGGGCGCACCCCCGATCTGCTGGATATCGGCGGCTTCACACTGGGGTACGACGACGGGGTGCGAGTGCGCGTGCATCTTGTGCTCGATCGCGCCGCCAGCCCCCTGCTCTACCAGGTGCCCCTCACCGAGCGACGTACCCCGTTGAGCGGCGGCGAGGCCGCTCTCGTCGCCACCGACGCGGACGCACAGGGGCCTCTCTACGTGTACGACGGCCCGCGCGATCCCGCCTTCGCCGCGGCGCTGCTCGAGCTGATCCTCGATGGCGGAGAAGCGATAGCCGAGGACGGAAGCGGGCCGGCCGCCTTCGGGCACCGCGATCTCGCGGGGGCCGGGGCCATCCGTTCTCCCCGCGTCCACTCGTCGAAGGTGCTCAGCGGTGAGCAGTCGAACACCTCGATCGTCTACGAGATGACGGATGCCGACGGCGCGCCCTCGATGCCCATCATCTGCAAGCTCTTCCGTGCTTTGCACGACGGCGAGAACCCGGATGTCGTGCTCACCGGAGCGCTCGGGGCGGCCGGCTCCACCGTGGTCCCTCGCACCGTCGGCCATATCACCGGGCGCTGGCGGGACATCGGTGCCCGCAGCGGGAGCGCCACCGGGCATCTGGCCTTCGCGCAGGAGTTCCTTCCGGGAGTGGACGATGCCTGGAAGGTCGCCATCGCCGCGGTCGAGGTCGGCGAGGACTTCTCCGACCGCGCCCGCGCCCTCGGCGAGGCGACAGCGGAGATGCACGAGACGCTCGCCACGGCGCTGCCCACCCGGGTCACGACCCCGTTCGACATCGCGACCGTGGTGACGGCGATGCGCACGAGGTTCGAGCTCGCCGCAAGTGAGGTGCCGTCGCTGGCGACCTACCGCGACCGGCTCAGCCGGGTGTACGCGATCGCGCAGGCGAGTCCGTGGCCGCCATTGCAGCGTATTCACGGAGACTTCCATCTCGGGCAGGTTCTCTCCGTGCCCGGTCGCGGCTGGGTGGTGCTCGACTTCGAGGGCGAGCCGCTGCGCGAGATGAGCGAGCGGAGTGCACCCGACTGTCCGCTGCGCGATCTCGCCGGAATGCTGCGTTCCTTCGACTACGCGGCCGGGTCGTTCGCGCTCAGCCATCCCGGCGAGAATGCGTCGGACTGGTCGTCCAGCGCGCGCAATGCGTTCATCGACGGCTACATCGCGCGGTCGGGACGCGACCTGCGCGAACACCGCGCACTGCTCGACGCCTTCGAGATCGACAAGGCGGTCTATGAGGCGCTGTACGAGGTACGGAACCGTCCGAACTGGCTGAGCATCCCCACCGCCGCCGTCGACCGTCTCGTCACCCGCTCCTCGCAGCCCGCGCACTAGCCGTCGTGCAGGCAATGGTGACAAACGTTCCGCGAGTTGTCACAGACGAACCTGTCGGGCAGGTTTCTCGGTACTTCTGTGACAACTCGCGGAGGTTTGCCCCGCGTTGCTCCCGCCGGGGCGGGCTCGCGCGGATCCCTGCGTCTGTGCCCGGCTCACCCGCGGCACTCCCCGCGCCGTGCAGCGCGGGTCATTCCGCGTCGAGCGCGTCCTCGAGCAGTTGCATGAGCGCCTCGAGCTGCACGCTCGCCTCGGCCTGCACCTCGGAGTCGTCGCCGTCGAGGGCGCGCGCCGCGAGGCCGGCCTTCGAGTCGATGAGCTCCGCGATCTTCGCGTCGATGGTCTGCGAGGCGATGATGCGCCAGGCGGTCACCGGCTCCTGCTGTCCGATGCGGTGCACGCGGTCGATGGCCTGGGTCTGCTCGGCGCTGGTCCAGCTGAGCTCGGCGAGCACGACGTTGGAGGCCGCCTGCAGGTTGAGTCCGACGCCGGCTGCGGTGAGCGATGCGACGACCACCGACACCTCGGGGTCGTTGTTGAACGCGTCGACCTGCGACTGACGGAACTCCGCCGACTGGTCGCCGCGGATCGACACCGTCTTCAGGCCGCGCTTGGCCAGGGTCTCCTCCGCCGCATCCATCACATCGATGTGCTTGGCGAAGAACACGACCTTGCCCACGGAGCGTGCGAGCTGCGCCGTGTAGTCCGCGGCGAGAACGGCCTTGGCCTGGCCGATCTTGCGCACCATCGTGAACACGTTGTCGCCCGTCTTGGCGGCCTTCGACTCGTCGAGCTCGGCGTGGGCGACCATGCGCACGAGGTCCGAACGCTCGTGCTCGGTGCGGGACAGCGACACCGCGCGGTGGTACCGCTCGAGCAGCCGCTTCTGCAGCGCCGTCTCCGCCTCACGGATGGTGCGGCCGAGCTCGTCATCGAGCTCCACCGGCATGTCGGCGATGCGCTTGGCGGGCAGATTGGAGGCCACGTCGATCTTCTTGCGGCGCACGATGCCCATGTCGATCACCGTCTGCCTCGCCTCGGCGAAGAAGCCGAAGTCGGCGGGGGTGAGCCCGTTCTCCTCCAGCCGCTCCATCAGCACGGCGGTCGGCTTGTCGCCGTCGATCCAGCCCAGGAACTGCCAGATCGCGCGGAAGTCTTCGATCGTGTTGATCAGCGGGGTTCCGGTGAGAGCGATCATCAGGGCCCGCGGGCTGCGGGAGAGGATGCTCTTCGCCAGGTCGAGCACGTACTTCGAGCGCTGCGACTCACGGTTCTTGATGAAGTGCGCCTCGTCGACGACCATGCCCTTGAAACCGAGGGTGCGCAGCCAGCCGATGTGACGGTCGAGCACGTCGTAGTTGACGATGACCACGTCGGCGAAGGCGTCGAGATTCTCGCCGGAGCCGTGGATGACCGTGGCCGACCGGTTCGGAGTCCAGCGCTCCACCTCCCGTGCCCAGTTCATCTTCACGACGCTCGGCACGACGACGAGCAGTGGATACGAGTTCGTGACCTGCGCGGCGAGCAGTGCCTGCGCGGTCTTACCGAGGCCCGGCTCGTCGGCGAGTAGGTAGGTGCGGTGACCGTCGCGCGCGCTGGCCACGAATTCGGCCTGGTGGTTGAACAGCTCGAGCCCGTCCGGCACCCGCCGGTCCGCCGTCGTGGGCTCTGGCAGTTCCATGCTGGCGACGTTGCCGCCGGAGCCGTACTCGAAGGCACGGAACAGCGGATCGAGCAGTTCCCAGTTGGCGAGGCGGTGGGTGGCAGGCTTCGACCGCACCGGCTGGCTGAAGTCGGGGGCGAGGAAGGGGTTGGACAGCTGACGCGCGATGACCGACTGCGGCACCACCTGGCGCTCGGCGACGGGAGCGGCGGCGACGGGCTCCTTCACGATGATCAGCTCGTCGGGCGAGAGTTCGACGCCGGCGGCGATGAGCATGTCACGACGGAGCTTGCGCGCGGAGTCGGTGACCGCGGTCTCCTCGGCGAGCAGCTGGATCAGCGAGGTGTCGCGCGCGGCGGTCTTGGCCAGGATGGTAGCGACGCCGTCGAGGCGCTTGAGGGTCTCGGCTCTCTCGGCATCCGTCATGGTGGTGTCGGCCTTCGCCTTGGCGCGTTCCTCGCGCATGAGCAGCGCGATCACCTGGAACTTGGTGCGGTTGGTGGGCCCGACCTTGCCGCGTTCGGCGGCACCCTCCACCTCGCGCACGGCGCGTGCGAGCACCGGGATCACCCCGGCGTCGTCGGCACCGCGCGAACGGCGGGGCTGCTGCGACTGGCGCGACGAGTTGCCCCCGGAGCGACCCCGGGTGGACTTCTTCTGCGCGGATTGCCCGCCTGCGGACCGAGCCATGCTTCTCCTGCGTGTCGTGCATCGTTCTCACATCGGCAGTGCTGCCCGGACTGGGCGACACGCGGAATGCGGATGTGGCAACGGACCCCGAGGCCGCGCGACCGAGATCGCTGCCAGCACTGACCTAAGAACTGATTCGGCCTGAAGAACTCGAGCAACTCGACACAGAAAGATCGCATGTCGGGGTCGAGACGATGAAGGGGCTCGTCTGATGCTGCGTCGAGTTTACCGTGAATCCGCCCGAAGGTGACCACATTCTGCCCCTGTTCTGAGGCGGATCGCCGTGCCACGTTAACCTAATGTCCAGTACGGAGTGCTTCGATGGGGTAATGCCTGACGCAGCGCCCGAAGCATACGAGGCCCAGTTTCCGCGACCGGACCACTTCATCGTGCATCTCAGCGACACGCATCTCGTCGCCGGCGACGGCACCCTCTACGGCACCGTCGACAGCCAGGCCCACCTGCGTGAACTGTTCGCGGAGTTGGAGGCATCGGGTGCCAGGCCCGAAGCGCTGATCTTCACCGGCGACCTCGCCGACCACGGTGACCCCGAAGCCTATGCCGCCCTGCGCGCCATCGTCGAGCCCGCGGCCGCCCGCCTCGGCGCCCAGGTGATCTGGGTGATGGGCAACCACGACGACCGCGGAAACTTCCGTGAAGGCCTGCTCGGCCAGCATCCGCTCACGACTCCGATCGACCGCGTCTACGACGTGAACGGGCTGCGCATCATCGCGCTCGACTCCTCCGTGCCCGGTCACCACCACGGTCTGGTGACGGATGCCCAGCTCGACTGGCTCGCGGAGGAGCTCTCCTCGCCCGCCCCACACGGCACGGTCATCGCGATGCACCACCCGCCCGTGCCGAGCGTGCAGGATCTCGCCATCCTCGTGGAGCTGCGCAATCAGGCGGCGCTGGCCGAGGTCATCCGCGGCTCCGACGTGCGCAGCATCATCGCCGGGCACCTGCACTACTCGACCACCTCGACCTTCGCCGGAGTTCCGGTGTCGGTCGCCTCGGCGACCTGCTACACCCAGGATCTGAACGTCGCCGCCGACGCCCTCGGCGTGCGGGGCACCAAGCCACGCGACGCCGCGCAGGCCTACAACCTGGTGCACGTCTACGAGGACACCGTGCTGCACTCGGTTGTACCGATCGGGCAGAGCGATGCGCTGAAGTTCACCTCGGCGGAGGCGACCACCCGGCTGTTGGCCGAGCACGCCGTCACGATCCGGCCGAGCACGACTCTCCCGGCTCTCTCCGACGAGCAGTTCGATGTCGCGGAACTGCATGATCCGCCGACCCGCGAGCTCTCGATCGTCTGAGCCGACCGCCCTCAGTTTTCGGACGGTTGAGCCGTCGATAGTGGCTGCCGTCGGGCCGAGGAGAGGTCACCACGTCGTGCCGACGTGCGGACCATCGACCAGTATCCGACGATCGGGTGCATCCCCGCGGTGCGGTTGACGGCGACGATGCCGACGTTGCTCTCGTCGGTGTGCGTCTCCATGGCTGTTGCGCCGAGACGCGCTGCCGCCTCCAGTTCGGTCAGCTTGAGCAGGCCGGCTATCCCTCGTCCCCGGTACTCGACGTCCACCCCGGTGAAGTCGGTGTACCACTCGTCGGTGTCGGGCACGCGGTGCATCACTCCCATTCCGACCGCCCTGCCGTCGTGCTCGGCGAAAAGCACCACCGAATCCGGCGAGAAGTAGCCGAGCACCGGTTGCGGATCGAAATCCTCGAACACACCGGTCGGGCCCGGCAGTCCCCGGGCGCTGCGGACGACGCAGTCGAGCACCTCGACACGATCGGTCACGAGATCCCCCTGACGCACCATGATCCCCAGTGCTGCCGATGCGGCTTCCACCCGGGTCCTGAGCTCGTCGGCCAGTCCGGACAACTCGAGTCGCCAGCCCAGGCTGTGGTGCACGACCGTGAAACCGTATCGCTCGGCGAAGCGGCGGCCGGTCGGAAGATCGTCGCGCAGTTCCGTGGTGAAGGTCAGCGGCGATTCGGCGATCTGCTCGTGAAGCGCAGCAGCGAGCACCACCCCCAGTCCGAATCCCTCGGCTTCCGGAGTGACGACGACGGACACCGACGCGGTTCCGTCGACGGTGGGCTCTTCCGTGGCCTTGGCGATTCCGACGATCACGCCCTCCCGCTCCGCGACCAGCGCGACCCGCAGTTCATCGGAGCTGGCCGAACTCAGTCGCTCACGAAACCGATGGCTGGTGTCGCGCGCACTGGAACGGCCGAGAAGTTCGATGCCTCGCTCGATCTCCGCCGGGGCGAGAGGTCGAAGGGCGATTCGGTGGTGCGCGGTGTCCATTCCACCGACACAACCCTCCACAGAGACGCCGTCTTGAGAACGCTCACCCACTGATGAGCTGCCCGGACCCACCTCGAGCGTCGGCGGCGTCGCCCATCACAGCGGTCGCATCCGTCGCGACCGTGCGCTCCCAGGGGGCGACGATCGGGAAGTAGCCGTCGAGGAAGTCGCGCACCGCGGTGGCCCGATCCTCGTCGCTGATCTCCGGGAAGCTGCCGTCGTTCAGGCAGAACAGGTCGGCATTGCGGCGCCGGAGCAGCTTGCGCATGGCGACCAGCCCGGAGTGGGCGGTGGTGTCGACGTAGAGCGCGCGCACATCCGTCACCGTCACGGCGCGACCGGTGAGCAGCGCGTAGTAGTGGTAGAGCGAGTTCGTGACCGAGATGTCGGTTGCCGAACGGAAGCGGCTGGCGGCAGTGCGGGCGAAGTCTTCGGGGAACTCGGCCTCGAGGTCGCGCACGATCGACTTACGCATCGGTGCCGGCGTGTGCTCGAGGTGCCGGGTGATGACCGCACCGAAGCGCCCGGCGAGCAGTGCACGATTGACGCGGGCGGCATTTTCGAATCCGCTGCGATCGACGGTGCTGCCGCCGAGACCGATGCGCGTCGTCGCCTCGATGAACTTGGAGATTCCGCCCGGGGAGAAGAACTCCTCCGGCCCCACCGGGCGACCGAAGAACATGTCGTCGTTGGAATACAGGAAGTGCTCGGCAAGGCCGTCGATGTTGTGCAGCTGGCTCTCGACCGCGTGCGAGTTGTGGGTGGGCAGCACGGAGGGGTCGGCGAAGAACTTCTCGCTCGGCACGATGGTGACCCGCGGATGCTCGGCCAGCCACTCGGGACGCGGCGAGTCGGTCACGATGTACACGTTGCGAATCCACGGGGCGAACAGGTTGACGGACCGTAGCGCGTACTTGAGTTCGTCGAGCTGGCGGAACCGGGCGTGCGAGTCGTCGCCCTCGCCGACCACGTAGCTCTTCATGCGCCGAGCGCGGGCGCGCTGCCATTCGATCGAAGCACCGTCGACCCAGGAGAAGACGATGTCGATGTCGAAGTCGATGTCGCCGGCATGACGGTCGAACATGCCCTCGATGGTCGGCCAGGTCTGGTCGTAACGCTCGACCGTGGTGCGCACGAGCTCGCCGCGCGGCACGGTGGTGCGGGTGAGGGAGTTGGGAGCAGGCACCAGCACGGTGTCCTCGCCCACGGCCCAGAACTCGAGACGCACGCCGTTGGCGGCGCCGTAGCGGAGGCCGCCGCGCGGGGTCACCCGCGGTCGGAACAGCACGATGGCGCGGCTCGACTTGTCGGCGAAGTGGCCGTCGGCCAACAGCGCGGTGGATCGGCGGACGCCATCCACCGGCTTGGCGTAGAAGGGATCGCCGGCACTGGCGATGGTGAGCGCCCGGCGCACGACTTTGCGCTTGGCACGGTCGACCACCAGGAGCGGGCGGTCGTCGTTACCGCGCAGCAGCAGGAATTCGATGCCCGCCTCGTCGAAGACACGACGGATGAAGAGCAGGTCGTCGATCTGCGCCTCGCGCGGCGTGAGGTCGGTGTTCACCAGGGCGAGGCGTCCCTTGCTCAGCACGACGTCGTCCCGCTGCAGTACAGGCGGGTTCTCCACCGCCGTGGGAAGGTCGGCGTGGGTGCGGCCGGCGCCGGTGCGGCTGGCGAGGGAGGAATCAGAGGTATGTGACATGGCATGGCCCAATCGTTCGAGCCGGACCGCCGCCGACGATGTCAGCGCGGGTCCCCAGCTACCTCCAGTTTACCGCCGTTCGTTTCCCCCCTGTTTCGTCGCGCTCGGTATCCGCCTGGGCCTGCGAGTCTCTGCGCTCAGCGGCGTGCGGCCGGCTTCTTCGCGTTCCTGTCGTCGGGGTTCGGCACCTTCACCAGCACACCGATCACGATGAAGGCGAGGGCCGCGACCAGCTGGGCGGCGACCCAGACCTGGCCGTGGAACAGGAAGGGGAACACCGGGTTCCAGACCACGGCGATCGCGATCAGCACCGGGATCCACCACCACTGCCGTGCCTGGTAGGCGAAGACCACCATGATCAGCGCGAGAATCGCGGCCCCGAACCGGATGACCAGAAACCAGGTCTCATTGTCGAGCAGCGCGAGCCCGGCCAGCAGCACAATCGCTCCGAGCAGCCCAGGGGCGAGGGCGGTGCGGCGGAACGGGGGTGTCGGGTACGAGGTCATGTGATCATTCTCCCCCGCCGGGCCCGACCGGACGGGCATGATGAAGCATGGCCGCTCACCCGTCTCCCTCCACGCATCGACTGCCGGTCGAGCACCTCCGCGAACTCGTTCGCCTGCCGACGATGTCCCGCACGGAGGTCGAGCAGACCGACTGGGCCCCCTTCGAGGCCTTCGTCGAGGCGTTGCCGCGGATGTACCCCGCCGTGCACGGCGCGCTCACGCGGGAGATCATCGCGGGCCACTCCTTGCTCTACCGCTGGAAGGGAACGGATGACGGCCCGCCCACGGTGCTCATGGCGCACTACGACGTCGTGCCGGCCACCGAGGACGGCTGGGAGCATCCGCCATTCGCGGCCGAGCTGACCGGGAACGGCGAGAGCGAGCTCATCTGGGGTCGCGGCACCCTCGACGACAAGGGCTCGCTCGTCGCGGTGCTCGAGGGTGTCGAGGCGGCGGTGCTGGCCGGTGCCGTGCCGCGCTCGGACCTGTATCTGAGCTTCGGGCACGACGAGGAGACGGTCGGCGGCGGCGCGCAGGCGATCGTGGACGAATTGGCGAGCCGCGGCATCCGCCCCGGTCTGGTGCTCGACGAGGGTGGCGCCGTCGTCGAGGGCGTCTTCCCCGGGGTGGCGGAGCCGATCGCCGTCGTCGGCGTCAGCGAGAAGGGCATCGTCACGCTCACGCTGAGCGTCGATCAGGGCGGCGGCCACGCCTCGACACCGCCGAGACTCTCCGCGACGGCGCGACTGGCGCGGGCCATAGTGCGGCTCAACCGTCGACCTTTCCCGTCCGGTCTCACGCCGACCAATGTCGAGATGATCGAGACCCTCGGCGGTCACGCGAGTGGCCCGTTGCGCTGGGTGTTCACCAACCTCTGGCTCACCAGGCCACTGCTGCTGCGGCTGTTCGGTCGACTCAGCGACGAGACCGCGGCCATGGTGCGCACCACCCAGGCCGTCACCCAGTTGAGCGGAAGCCAGGCGGCGAACGCGCTGGCGGAGCGGGCGGTGGCGACCGTCAACATCCGTGTCGCGGTCGGATCGTCCGTCGCGGAGGCGGTGGAGCATGTGCGCCGCGCCGTCCGGGATCCACGGGTCACCATCGCGGTGCCGCAGGCCAGCGAGCCGTCCCCGGTCTCCCCCACCACCGGCCCGGCGTGGGAGCTAGTGCGCTCGACGATCGTCGAGACCTACCCGGGCACCATCGTGACGCCCTACGTGATGCTCGCCGCCAGCGACTCCCGTCACTTCGCACGCATCAGCGACCACGTCTACCGATTCAGCCCATTCCGCATGTCGGCGCAGGAGCGCGGCACCCTGCACGCGATGAACGAACGGATGCACGTGGCAACGTTCCTCGACGGCGTGCGGTTCTACACGCGGTTGGTGCGCGCGCTCTCGAACTGACGCCGACTGTCAGCGCTCCGGTCGGGCGTAGTCGTCGACGTGGATGATGGTGATCGGTCGGCTCATCGGCGGCTCCTCGCGCAGCCGCTCGAGCCCGGGCCGCAGCTCCGACAGCCAGGCCTCGTAACCGTCCGCGTTGAGGTGCAGGCGATCGTCGGAGAAGCGCGGGTTGAGCTCGCCGTCCTCCAGCGCCAGCACCGGCCAGAGGTCGAGGTACTGCGCATGCACGGTGGACGAGAACTGACGCAGGTGGATGTTCGCCTCCTGGATGCGGTCGGCGAACTCGCGACCGCGCGGCATGACCGACTGCAGCAGCAGGCGGGAACCGGGCAGTCGACGGCGCAACTCGACCAGGATCGTCTGCACGTTGCGCACCAGGTGCTCCACCGTCTGGCGCGTACCGAAATCGTTCGTGCCGATCAGCAGGATGATCTCGTCCGGGTCCGCCTCGACGATCTCGTCGAGCCGCGCCAGCACGTCGTCGGAGGTGGCACCACCCACCCCGAAATTCAGCGTGGTGACGTCGGGGAACCAGGTCGCCCAGTCTCCGGATGCGGTGATGCTGTCACCGAGGAAAAGGACAGTGTTGTCAGCCAAAGCGTGACCTCCCGAGGTCGCGGACGCGTCGCGTCCTGTATCCATGATCGTCGCCGTCGCCCATAAACACCAGCCGTCCGCTATGCGGCGGACACCGCAGCATCCGTCTGTTGGCGACGTGTGGCACCCTGGGCGATCGCCGTCTCGGTGATCTCATTGGCCATGCCGTTGAAGATGATGCCGTGGAACGGAAGGATGCTGAACCAGTACAGGCGGCCGCTCAGTCCCATCGGGAAGAATACTGCGCGCTGCCGGTAGAGCGACCCCTCCCCGTCCGGCACGACGCTCATCTCGAGCCAGGCGGCACCGGGCACCTTCATCTCGGCGCGGAGGCGCAGCGAACTCCCCCGGCTGATGTTCTCCACCCGCCAGAAATCGAGAGCGTCGCCCGCCGCGAGGTGATCGGGGTTGCGCCGACCACGACGCAGGCCCACTCCGCCCACGAGCTTGTCGGCCCAGCCGCGCAGCGCCCACGCGAGCGGGAAGGAGTACCAACCGTTCTGACCGCCGATCCCCTCGATCACCCGCCAGACATCGCCGGGAGCAGCGGATGTGTGCCGCTCCCGCAGATCGGTGAACACCGTGTGCCCGCTCCAGTCGGGGTCGCTGGGCAACGGATCGCTCGGAGCCCCCTGCACGGCGGAGTCCTGCCAGCTGGTCTCCACGGCGCCGGCCCTCATCCTGTCGAGCGCGAGTCGGACGGCACGACGATAGCCGGTGAGCCCGCCCTCGGGATCGGGGATGTACCGCTCGATGTCGTGCTCATGCACGACGCAGTCGTACTGCAGAGAGGCGATGATCGGCACGGCGAGCGAGCGCGGGATCGGGGTGACCAGGTTGACCCACTGCGAGGCGAGCCAGGGCGTCAGCACCGGTAGCGGCGCGATCGGGCGCTGGTGCAGGCCGGCCTCGACCGCGTAGCCGTTCATCATCTGGCCGTAGCGCAGCACGTCCGGCCCACCGATGTCGAAGGTGCGATTCACCTCGTCCGGCAGCTCGGCGCTCGCGACCAGGTAGTAGAGCACGTCGCGCACCGCGATCGGCTGGATGAAATTGCGCACCCAGCGCGGCGCGGGCATGTATGGCAGGACGTCGGTGAGGTGGCGGACCATCTCGAACGAGGTCGAGCCGGAGCCGATCACGACGCCCGCCTGCAGGGCGACGGTGGGAACCCCGGAATCCATCAGGATGCGCCCGACCTCGGCCCGCGACCGCAGGTGCGGCGACAGCTCGCCGTCGGGGTGCAGGCCGCCGAGGTACACGATCCGCGTGATACCCGCGGCCTTCGCCGCTCGGGCGACGTTGGTCGCCGCCCCCCGCTCGATCCGCTCGAAGTCGCCCCGCTTCGGGCCGCCCATCGAGTGAACCAGGTAGTAGAGCACCTCCACCCCGGCGAATGCGGGGCCGAGGGTCTCGGGTTTGTCGAGGTCCCCGACGGCGACCTCGACATCCGCCGCCCACGGCACGTCGGTGAGCCGCGCGGGATCTCGCACCAGCACACGAACGTCGTAGCCGGCCTCGAGCAGACGCGGAACGAGCCGTCCGCCGATGTAGCCCGTCGCTCCCGTCACCAACACTCTTCGACCCATGCGCGCGACGGTACCCGCGTTCTATTTCTCGAACGGCTTTCTGCCGCGTCTTCTCAGCTTCTGGCCGTAGATGCCGCCGACCAGGCCGATCAGCATCATGGCGCCACCGATCACGAAACCGATCACCATCAGCGCGCCGCCCGTCTGGCGGCGTCTGCCGTCGACGTGAGCCAGTCGGTCGGTCTGCCGTGCAGCAGTTCTTCGAGCCGGTCGAGCGCGTCGTTCCATCGCTCGATGGGAGCGACGGATGCCGGGGCCGCCACGCCGAGCCGGGTCCAGGTTCCGCGGAGTCCCCCGCTGTGTTGCTCGAGGCTCAGCACGACCCGTCCGTGCTCGGTCTCCAGAAGCAGCTGCTCCGCCTCCACCAGTTCCACGATCCGGCCGGTCATCTGGGTGCCGTCGGCTCGATGGAACTCGAACCCCAATTCGTCATCGATCGACACCTCGCCCAGCCAGCCGGCGAGCAGCTCGGGATCGACCAGGGCGGGCCAGACCACTCCCGGGGGAAGGTCGAGATCGCGGGTCATGACGACGTCGGCAGCGCGCAGCTGTGGGCGCTGCGGGGTGGGATCGGGGCGAGCCATGGCGCAACTGTAGCCCGGCGGGATTCGCCTAGGCTGGTGACATGACGATTTCGACGGGGCAGCAGTATGCCCTCGCAATCGACCTGGGCGGCACAAAGGTCGAGGCCGCTCTCGTCGATCCCACAGGTACCGTGTACGGCCCGAGTCGCTTCCGCGCGACCACCGGGCCGCAGAAGACGTCCGAGGAGTTGGCGCTCGCCGTCGACGAGGTTCTCGCCCTCGCCCTCGCCGCCCTCCCGGCCGACGCGGAGCTGCTCGGCGTCGGCATCGGCTCTGCCGGTCCGATCAACGAGGCGGAGGGCAAGGTCTCTCCGCTCAACCTGCCGGTATGGCGCGAATACCCCCTGCGCGACCAGGTCGTGGCGTCCGTCCCGGACGGCACCCCGGTCACCCTCCGCATGGACGGCATCTGCATCACCCTCGCCGAGCACTGGATCGGCGCGGGCAAGGGCTACGACAACGTGATGGGGATGATCGTCTCCACCGGCATCGGCGGCGGACTCATCCTGGGCGGCAACACCGTCTCCGGCCCCACCGGCAACGCAGGCCACATCGGCCACCTCGAGGTCGCCGGCATGGAGGACCCGTGCCCCTGTGGCGGCGCGGGCTGTGTCGAGGCGGTGGCGTCCGGGCCGAACACCGTGCGCTGGGCGCGCGAGCAGGGCTTCATCGGCACCACCGGCGAGGAACTCGGCGCCGCCTACCGCGAGGGCGACCTGGTCGCGCTCGCCGCCATCGAGCGTTCCGGCCGTGCCATCGGTCAGACGATCGCCTCCGCGACCTCGCTGGTCGACCTCGACATCGTGGCGATCGGCGGGGGCTTCTCGCATGTCACCCCCGACCTGTTCGACCACATGCGCGCCGCCGTCGCCCGCCGCTACAACTTCCCCTTCGTGACCAAGGTGAAGATCGTGCCGACCGGTCTCTCCAGCGATGGTCCGCTGATCGGTGCGGCAGCCCTCATCCATCGTTCCGAGGTCGTCGCGTAGCTCGCGCCGCCCTCCGTTATGCAGGGACTCCTGCACAACGGAGCGTTAGCGCCGCCCTCGTTATGCAGGCACTCCTGCACAACGGTGCTCTGAGCGCGTCCCGTGCCGTTGCCCACAGCTCGAGTTGTCACCGATCGACCTTTCGCGGCGAATGTGGGGTCGATTCGTGACAACTCGAGTGTCCATAAGGTCGAGCGACCGGTTTGTGCTCTTCATCGCGAACGAACAGCTCGAAGGGGCATCTCACGGCATCGTGGTCGACACGGGACAACTCCGTTATCTACTCACTCCGGCGCAGCCGGTTGCCCCGGCGGATGAGGCTTCACAAACGGCGGGTCCCAGCGCAACGAAGCGCCGTTCGTGAAGACTCGCGGATGCTGTCGTCCCGCCCCGTCACCGTTCTGCAGCAACTCCTGCGCAACGGTGTCCAACGGATCGCGAACCAGGGCAGAGTGCGGGTCGCCACGCACGTAGGCCGCAATTCGACAGGGTTCGACGGCGAGCACGCAGAGTACGTACGAGCGGGCGGGCGGGCGCGCGGGCGTGGGTGCGTGCGTGCCTGCGTGCCTGCGTGCCTGCGTGCGGGCGTAGGTGGGTGCGAGTACGCGCCACGACGAGCGATGCGCTACGGCGCGGGCACGCCCAGGATGTCGCGCACGCGACGCTCGTCGTCCTGCATCTGCACGATCAGCGCATCCACGCCGTCGAACTTGACCATGCCGCGCACGTAGTCGACGAACTGAACCTCGACGATATCGCCGTAGAGGTCGAGGTCGGCGTCGAGCACGTGCGCCTCGACCTGCTTGGCCGGCACGCCGTCGAAGGTCGGGTTGTTGCCGATGGAGACTGCCGCGGGCATCCGTACCCCGTCCAGCACGAGGTAGGCCGCGTACACGCCGTCGGCCGGAATGAGGCCCTCGTGGTCGGGCGATAGGTTCGCCGTCGGGTAGCCGAGCTCGCGACCGCGGTGCGAACCGTGAACGACCTCGGCGCGCACGGCGGGAGGACGCCCGAGCAGCTCCCCCGCCTCGCGCACGCGGCCGTCCGCCAGCAGGCCGCGCACCAACGTCGACGACACGGGCTGCGTGCTGCTGAGCACCTGATCGATGGAGCGCACGGCGAAACCGCGGGTCGCACCGAGCTCGGTGAGCATCGCCACGTCACCCGTTCCGCCGTGCCCGAAACGGAAGTCCTCCCCCACGAACACGACCTGGGCACGGAGTGCGTCGAGGAGAACCCGTTCGACGAACTCCACCGGCGACAGCTCGCTGAACTCGCGGGTGAACGGGATGACGACGGTGGCATCCACGCCGGTCGACTCCAGCAGCTCGCGCTTCTGGTTGTTGCTCGAGACGGATTCCGGACACAGATCCGGCCGCAGCAGGGCGAGCGGATGCCGGTCGAAGGTCACGACCGTCGACACCAGCCCCTGCTCCGCGGCGATGTCGCGCAGCGCCGCCAGCACGCGACGATGACCGATGTGCACGCCGTCGAACTTGCCGATGGTCACCGCGGACGGACCGAAGGCCGGTGGCACCGCGTTCAGCGAATCGAAGAATTGCACGCTCAGACCGCCGCGGGACGACGGCGACGCAGGTAGAGCAGGCCGAGCACGGGCAGCACCAGCGGGATGAGCAGGTAGCCGAGTCCGTAGGACGACCAGACCGTGGAGGTGCGGCCGAAGGGGTCGTTGTCGGCAAGGCCGATCAGCCCGGGAGCGAACGTGGTGATGGTGCCGACGACCAGCACGCCCGCGAGCTCGAAGCTGATCGTGATGAGCGCGATCCGGTACCAGACGGCACCCGGCGCGACCAGGGCGACGGTCGCGACGATGTACACCACTGCCGACAGCGCGGAAAGCGAGAATGCGACCGGCGCCTCACCGAAGCGGTCGATGATCTGGAACACCGAGCGACCGGCGGCGGCGAGTGCCAGGATGCCGTAGACCACCACGAGCACCCGACCGATGCCGGGGGTGCGCGAGCGGCGCGCCTCACTCGCCGGTGTCGAGGACGGGGCAGCCGCAGAAGAGTTGTTGACCATCGTCCTCTAGATTAGGCCACCGCGGAGCCGACCTCGCCCGCGCCTCAGGCGGTCTGCACCGCCCAGATCTGGTACATCCGATAGACCATCACGGCGATGGCGAGGCAGGCGACCCCGAGCACGACCGTGCTCCATCGATTGCGCTCGATCAGCGCCCAGAAGATCGCGGCCGGCACCAGGATGATCGCGGAGATCAGGTACACGTAGAACTCCGCCAGGTTGCCGGTGGGCGGGTTGCCCACCCCGGGGGCGATGATCGCGACCACGAGCTGCGCGATCAACAGCACCTCGACGAGGAGGGCCGCCCCCAGCGTGATGTCGTTCGGGCGCTTGCCGGCGAAGCCGAGCACCACGCAGGCGAGCCCCGCGATGAGGGCGATGACGACCTGGACCCAGGTGAACCACTCGATCATGCGTCGTCTCCTGCCGGCTCGCCCACGTATTCGTCGGTCGGGAAGTTGACGATGACCTTGGCGTCGGTGCCCCGTCGTTCGACGAGGCCAACCAGACGGCCGTCCCCGGTCACTGCCGCGATCGGGCCATCCCCCAGAGCTGTACCGTCGTGCGCGGCAGGCAGCGGCACCCGCTTGCCGTGCGACAGGTCCACGGTCTGCTGCGCGGTCGGGGTCCACGTCGGGTAGAGCAGCCCGGCGACGGTGGCCGGCGCGATGAGGGCGGCCGCGACATCCAGCGTCTCGGCACTCCCCTTGTCGGGCAGCACGGATGCCGCGTCGACCGAGAACGGGCCGATGCGGGTGCGCCGCAGCGCGGTGAGGTGACCGCCCACGCCGAGCGCGGCTCCGAGGTCGCGGGCGATCGCGCGGATGTACGTGCCCGACGAGCACTCGACCCGCACGTCGACGTCGAGCCAGCCGTCGCCGGCACGCACATCGAGCACGTCGAGCGCCGAGATGGTGACGCTACGGGCCGTGAGCTCGACCGCCTCACCCGCGCGGGCGAGAGCATACGCGCGCTGCCCATCGACCTTGATCGCGCTGACGCTGCTCGGCACCTGGCTGATGGTTCCGCGGAAGTCGGCGAGGGCCGTCGCGACGATGTCCGGCGTGATGGCGGCGACCGCCGTCGGGGAGGCGACCTCGACCGGCTGCCCTTCCGCGTCATCCGTCGTGGTCGACGAGCCCAGGCGGATGGTGGCCAGGTACTCCTTGTCGAGCCCGACCACGAAGGTCAGCAGGCGGGTGGACGAGTTCAGCCCGAGCACCAGCAGTCCGGTGGCCATGGGGTCGAGGGTGCCCGCGTGGCCGACCTTGCGGGTGCCGGCGGCCTTGCGGGTGCGGGCGACCGCGTCGTGGCTGGTGATGCCGCCGGGCTTGTCGACGAGAAGGATGCCGCTGCGGGAACTCACCGTCGATCCCCCTCGGCGAGCGCCAACACAACGTCGAGCTTTTCCGGCATCGCCGCCTGCATGAGCTCTCGTACCTCCGGGTCGGACTCGTAGTCGTCGGTCATACGGATGCCGACCAGCGTGTTGATGAGCATGCCACCGGCGAGAAATTGCTGGGCCTCATCGGGCGTGAAGCCGGCCTCGGTGCGGAGGAAACGGTAGACATCCATGAAACCGGCCCGGGCGGCGGCGCCGACCACCGGGTCTGCGCCGAGCACGAAGGCGTGCATGAGGGAGAGCAGCAGCCCGCGCTCACGCGTGAGCTCCACGTAGGCGACGCCGATGCGGTGCGCGACCGGATCGCTGGAATCGCCCGCAAGCGCAGCACGGAAGGTGCCGAGCAGCTGTGCGAGCGCCCGGCCGAGCACGTCGAGGAAGAGCTGCTGCTTGGTTCCGAACAACCGCACCACGTACGGCTGGCTCACTCCCGCCGCGCGAGCGATCTCGGCGGTCGTCGTACCGACGTAGCCGTGGTCGCCGAACACCTGGGTCGCCGCCTCGAGGATGAGTTCGCGGCGGTCGTCGCCGCGCATCCGCGTCTCTTTCTGAATTTCGTGACTCACGCTTGACATGTTATCAGTCGATAACTATCGTCGGTTTAAGTAATCAGCCGATAACTAATCATTGGAGCAATCGTGCCCGCCACACGTCGCCACATCCCGGTCTGGCTGGCGATCGTCGCCGCCTCGCTGCCGATGTTCATGGCAACCCTCGACAACCTCGTCATGACCAACGCCCTCCCGGTGATCCACGAAGACCTCGGCGCCTCCGTCGAAGAACTCCAGTGGTTCGTCAACGCATACACGCTGAGCTTCGCCTCCTTCATCCTGATGGCCGTCGCCCTCGGCGATCGATTCGGTCGGCGCACCGTCTTCGTTGCCGGCATCATCGTCTTCACGGCAGCATCCGCGTTCGCCGCGCTGGCTACCGGCCCCGGCGAGCTCATCGCCGCCCGCGCGATCCAGGGTGTCGGCGGCGCCGCGCTCATGCCGCTCTCGCTCACCCTGCTGGCCGGCTCGGTGCCGACGCGCCTGCGCCCGCTCGCCATCGGCATCTGGGGCGGGATCTCTGGCCTCGGCGTCGCCGCCGGGCCGCTCGTCGGAGGGGCCGTCGTGGAGGGCTGGAACTGGCAGGGCATCTTCTGGCTCAACGTGCCGGTCGGCATCATCGCCATCCCGCTCGCCCTGCTCGCGCTGCCGAACAGCTTCGGCGCCAAACTCCGGGCGGATGTCGTTGGCCTCCTTCTCGCCGGCCTCGGTGTGCTCGCGGTGATCTTCGGCATCGTCCGCGGAAACCCGGCCGGCTGGGACAGCCTCCAGGTGGTGGGTTCGCTGGTGGCGGGGGCCGTGCTGCTCGTCTCCTTCGTGATCTGGGAGTCGCGCACATCCGCCCCCCTGCTGCCGCTTCGACTCTTTCGCGACCGCAGTTTCACGGTGGCGAACATCGTCGGGCTCGCCTTCAGTTTCGGGATGTTCGGATCGATCTTCATCCTGATCCAGTTCCTGCAGGTGGTGCAGGGTGCCGACCCGCTGCAGGCCGCGGTGCAGACCACGCCGTGGACGCTCGCGCCGATGGTCGTCGCACCGCTCGCCGGACTGATCGCGCCGCGCGTGGGAACCCGGCTGCTGATCGTCTCGGGACTGGCGCTCGAGACCGTCGCCATGTTCTGGCTCGCCGCCACCATGAGCGCCACCGTGGCCTACGCGACGATGCTGCCCGCCTTCATCGTGGCCGGCATCGGAATGGGACTCGTCTTCGCACCGGTCTCCACCGCCGTGCTCGCCACCATGAGCGAGCGCGACCAGGCCAAGGCGAGCGGCACGAACTCGACAATCCGCGAGATCGGTGTCGCCCTCGGTATCGCCGTGCTCACGGCGGTCTTCACCGGCGCGGGCGGCCAGCTGACCCCGACCGGATACGTGGATGCCGCCATCCCGGCCATCTTCGTCGGTGCGTCGGTGCTCGGGGCGTCGGCGCTCATCGCGCTGTTCCTGCCGGCGGGGCGCTCGAGCACCCGCCACACGGAGCCTGCCGCGACCGTCGAGCCCGTGCCCGCCCTGGTCGACTAACCCGGCGGCTGCATGCATCCGGGTCCGCGTCCCCGGCCCGGCCCCCGCCCCGCCCTGCTCGCCCCGCCTCGCCTACTCCGTTGTGCAGCAACACCTGCACAACGGAGTATTGCCGGCCGAGCCCCGCGAGTGTGCAGTTGTGGTGGGTGTGCAAGGCGATCACCCGCCGCTACTGCACACTCGGCGACGAAGTATCGCCGGCTGAACCCTGCGAGTGTGGGCGGGAGGGGTCAACTCAGCAGGAGTCCGCGAACTGGCGACGGGGATGCTCGGGATCGCGATAGTCGACGATGCCCGTCGCCCTGGCCCGCGGTGCCACCTGACGCAGGTACAGCTCGTCGGCCTGGCTCGCCACGGTATCGGAGCCGGGCTCCCCGCCCGTATCGACCGAACCGACGGTCCAGATCGAGTAGTTCCAGAGGCCGGCGAGCTCCGGACGGTTGAGAAACTGCCCGTCGACGATCAGGATGGCGTCGGCTCCCGCACTCTGCCACTTGGGTTGCACCGCCGTGTCGCGCGCCTCGTCGTAGCCCGACAGCACGAAGCCGGTGCTGCCGGCGGACCGGAACGGGTCGACCAGGACCCGACGGAACAGCGAGTAGTCGTAGGCACCGTCGTAGTAGGCGGCCGCGGTCTCCTCACCGCGCTCGGCACGGGAGCGATGGAAGTTCTCGAGCGAGGCCCGGAAGGCCTTGCGCCCACCGTCGCGGAAGGTCGCGGCGAGGTCATCCGCCAGCCCCGCCGCACCGGAGGAGCTGTCGCCGTCGACGGCGACGATCACCCGACCCGACGGGTAGTTGTGCAGGATCTCCTCGGCGAGAGCGTCGAGAACATCTTTCTTCGCGGGTTGCCAGCGTGCCATGGGCTCAGCGTAACCCCGTGCGCTGTCCGGGCACGCAGCGGAGCGGCCCGCCGATGCTCGTAGAGTTGTGCGGTGCCCGCCCCCGACCAGAACCTCGCACTGACCGTCAACGAGTGGTTCCGGGTGAGCGGACGCGACCTGCCCTGGCGCCGGCACGGTTTCGGCGCCTGGGGGATCCTCGTGAGCGAGGTCATGCTGCAGCAGACACCGGTGGCGCGCGTGATCCCGCGGCTCGCCGAGTGGCTGCAGCGCTGGCCGACCCCGGCCGATCTCGCCGCGGTGCCGTCGGGCGAGGCCGTGCGGGCATGGAATCGCCTCGGCTACCCGCGCCGGGCGCTCAACCTGCATGCCGCCGCGGTCGCGATCGCCGAGCGGCACGGCAACCGCGTGCCGACCGACCTGCACGACCTGCTCGCGCTGCCCGGAATCGGGGACTACACCGCACGGGCCGTCGCGGTCTTCGCGTACGGCCAGCGGCATCCCGTGGTCGACATCAACGTGCGGCGGGTGATCGCCCGAGCGATCGACGGCCAGGCCGAGCCCGGACCGCCCTCGACCCGGCGCGACCTCGCCGCAATGGATGCCCTGCTCCCGGTCGACGACGATGAGGCCCGGGTGACCAACGCCGCGATCATGGAGCTCGGGGCCATCGTGTGCACCGCGCGCGCGCCGCGCTGCGAGGACTGCCCGATCCGCGACCGCTGCCACTGGCGGGCGGAGGGCTACCCGGACTACGTCGGGCCGAGAGCTGCCAAGCAGAAGAAGTTCGAGGGCTCGGACCGGCAGGTGCGCGGCCTGATCCTCGCCGAGCTGCGCGCCTCAGACGTGCCGGTTACGCAGGACGAGATCGACGCGGTCTGGCCCGACGACGTGCAGCGCGCTCGTGCCCTGCTCGGTCTGCTCGCCGACGGGCTGGTGGTCGGCACGCCCGAGAACGGCTACGAACTGCCGAGCTAGACGACCGGCGCGCGCGTCAGCTCCCCCACCCAGCGACGGATGCCCGTGCCGCCCGCATGCGGACGCAGCACGGGATTGTCGAGCTCCTCCCCGTCCACCGGCGTGAAGCCGAGCGACCAGAGCAGCCGCTCCCCCGGCAGCCAGCCGCTCGGGCATCCGGCGTGCACGGTGGTGATGCCCTCGGCCACCGCGCGCTCGACCACCAGGGTGGCGACCGGCACCCCGTGACCGCGCAGCGGCGAGGTGGGGTCGATCGTGAACATCCCGATCGAGGCTGAACCCAGCTCGGGATAGTCCATGATCGCGTCGAGCACACCCGCGACGACGCGGTCGGACTCGATCACGAACAGTCGCTTCTGCCCCTCGGTGGCACCGTCGGGCAGCGAATAGAACTGATTCTGCACGTCGACAGGAGCGGTCGCCGGACCGGCAGTGAGGGCGAGGTACTGGGGCCGTGCCTCCAGAATGCGCAGCACGGCGGCCTCATCGTGGGGCTCGAGAGGTCGCAAACCGATGAACATCGGCGCAGGTCCTTCCGTCGGGTGCCCCACAGCGTAGTGCGGTGGTCGCGGCGTGCCAAGACAGACCGGTCGTTCCTCCTCACCGTCGAGCTCAGGACTGGCGGATGTCCGCGGCGCAGCGGACACTGATGGCATGCCCGAACTGCCGGAGGTCCACGCTCTCGTCAACGACCTGCGTGGGCGGCTCGTCGGGCACCGGGTGGACCGGCTCGACATCGTGTCGTTCGCCGCACTCAAGACCTTCGATCCGCCGGTGTCGGCCCTCGTCGGTGAGACCATCACCGCGGTCGACCGCCACGGCAAGTTCCTCGACCTGACCGTCGGCGACGTACACCTGATCGTGCACCTCGCCCGCGCGGGCTGGCTGCGCTGGCGGGAGGGGCCGCCCGCACCGCTCAAGGGCACCGGCAAGGGACCGCTGGCCGCGCGGCTGGTCATGCGGGGTGACGACGGCATCGCGGAGGGCGCAGGGCTGGACATCACCGAGGCCGGCACCAAGAAGAGCCTGGCGATCTGGCTGGTGCGGGATCCGGCCGAGGTGCCCGGGATCGCGCGGCTCGGGCCCGACCCGCTCGCGGCGACCTTCGACGAGGCGGCCTTCGCGGGCATCTTGAGCCCTCAGGGGCGAGCGCAGATCAAAGGGGTGCTGCGCAATCAGTCGCTGATCGCGGGCATCGGCAACGCCTACTCGGACGAGATCCTTCACGCCGCACGGATGTCGCCCTTCGCCCCGGCGTCGATGCCGCCCGAGCGTGTGGCAGCCCTGTTCGACGCCATGCAGGTCACCCTCGCCGACGCCGTCGCCCGTGCCGACGGACTCGCAGCGTCGGAACTGAAGCGCGAGAAGAAGACGAACCTCCGGGTGCACGGTCGCGCCGGCGAGGCATGCCCGGTCTGTGGCGATGTGGTGCGGCAGGTCAGGTTCGCCGACTCGACGCTCGAATACTGCGCGACCTGCCAGACCGGCGGCAAGCCGCTCGCGGATCGGGTGCTGTCGCGGCTGCTCAAGTAGCTCGACCTGCTGGCTAGCGGGCGCGACCGGCCGCCCACCAGATCAGTCCCGCGAGGGCGGTAAGACCGAGAATCGCGGCGGGAAGGGTGCGGCTGGTCAGCCGCAGGCCGTGCTCGCGCTGCCACGGCACTGCGCCGGTCGCCCGACTGGCCATGACGGAATCCTTCGCCTGCGACGACAGCGCAGAGCCACGCGAGAGCCAGGACCACGCCGAAAGGGCGGACAGTGCGGAGAAGACCGACAGTACAGACCCGAAGGAGCCCACAGATCCGATCGACAGGAACGATCCCGCTGAACCGATCGAGAGCGTCGAATCGGTCGAGGCGATCGACAGGAGCGAGTTACGCGAACCGAGGGAGAGTCGGGAGGTCATGCGCACAGTATGCGCGCATGACCCTCCGCTCACTAGTCTTCTTCGTCCTCGTCCCCGCCTTCATCAGCAGCGGTCCGCGGCTTGATGTACGGGTCCTCATCGCCGGCGTAGGTGGCCGTGCTCTTCAGGCTGCCGATCTCGCTGTCACGACTCGCCGCCTCGGCGAGCAGCGCCTCGATGTGCTGGGCGTTCTCCGGCACGGCGTCGGCAATGAATTCGAGCGACGGGGTGAGCCGTGCCGTGATGTTCTTGCCGACCTCGCTGCGGAGCATGCCGGTGGCCGACTTGAGGGCGGCGGCGGAGTCCGCGCGCTCCTCGTCGGTGCCGTAGACCGTGTAGAAGATCGACGCGTGCTGAAGATCTCCGGTGACCCGGACATCCGTGATCGTCACGAAACCGAGGCGAGGATCTTTGAGACCGCGCTCGAGGGTCTTGGCGATGATGACCTTGATGCGGTCCGCCATCTTGGCGGCGCGGGCGGGATCGGCCATGTGTTACTCCTTTGAAGAAATGCGACAGAGGGTTTCGATACGCGGCCTCCTTCGTCGGGCGCTACTCAACCAGCGACGTTCGCTGGTTGAGTAGGCCGCGACGAAGGAGCAGCCGTATCGAAACCCGCCTGGAATCAGACTAGACGCGCGGCTTTTCCTTGAGCTCGATCGTCTCGATCTCGTCGCCGATCTGGATGTCGTTGAACTTGCCGAGACCGATACCGGCCTCGAAGTCCGTACGAACCTCGGTGACGTCGTCCTTGAAGCGACGGAGCGACTCGATGGCGAGGTTGTCGCCGACGACGACGCCATCGCGGATGACGCGTGCCTTCGCGTTTCTCGTGATCGTTCCGCTGCGCACGATGACACCGGCGATGTTTCCGAACTTGGAGGAACGGAAGATCTCGCGGATCTCGGCGACGCCGGACTGCACCTCTTCGAACTCGGGCTTGAGCATTCCCTTGAGGGCGTTCTCCACGTCCTCGAGCGCCGAGTAGATGACCGAGTAGAAGCGCACGTCGACACCCTCGCGGGCCGCACGCTCGCGGGCCTTCGGGTCGGGGCGCACGTTGAACCCGATGATGATCGCGTTGTCGACGGTGGCGAGGTTGACGTCGCTCTCCGTGACAGCACCGACACCACGGTGGATGATGCGCAACTGCACGCTCTCGTCGACCTCGATCTTGAGCAGCGACTCCTCGAGCGCCTCGACGGCACCAGAGACGTCACCCTTGATGATGAGGTTGAGCGACTCGACCTTGCCGTCTTCGAGGGCCTTGGTGAAGTCCTCGAGGCTGATGCGCTTGCGACTGCGGGCGAGCAGGGCGTTGCGCTCCACGGCCTCGCGCTTCTCGGCGATCTGGCGGGCGGTGCGGTCGTCGTCGGTGACCAGGAAGGTGTCACCGGCGCGGGGCACCGAGGTGAGTCCGAGCACGGAGACCGGACGGGCCGGCGTCGCGTGAGTGACCGCGGTGCCGTTCTCGTCGAACATCGCACGCACACGACCGTAGGCGGTACCGGCGACGATCGCGTTACCGACCTCGAGGGTTCCCGACTGGATGAGCACGGTCGCGACCGCACCACGTCCCTTGTCGAGCTTGGCCTCGATGGCGACACCGCGGGCATCCTTGTTCGGGTTTGCGCGCATGTCCAGGCCGGCGTCTGCGGTCAGCAGAACGGCATCCAGCAGGGCCGGGATCCCGATCTTGTTGAGCGCCGAGACGTCGATGAACATCGTGTCTCCGCCGTACTCCTCCGCGACCAGACCGAACTCGGTGAGCTGCTGACGCACCTTGGCGGGGTTCGCACCCTCCTTGTCGATCTTGTTGACCGCGACCACGATCGGCACGTTCGCCGCCTGGGCGTGGTTCAGGGCCTCCACCGTCTGCGGCATGATGCCGTCGTCGGCCGCGACCACGAGGATCGCGATGTCGGTGACCTGCGCACCACGGGCACGCATGGCGGTGAACGCCTCGTGACCGGGGGTGTCGATGAAGGTGATGGCACGGTCGATGCCCTCGTGCTGCGTGAGCACCTGGTAGGCACCGATGTGCTGGGTGATTCCACCGGCCTCGCCTGCGACGACGTTGGCGTTGCGGATCGCGTCGAGGAGGCGGGTCTTACCGTGGTCGACGTGACCCATGACGGTGACCACCGGCGGGCGGGCCACGAGGTCTTCGTCGGTCTCGTCTTCCAGCTCCTGGTCGAGGTCGAGGTCGAAGCCGGCGAGCAGCTCGCGGTCCTCATCCTCGGGCGACACCATCTCGATCTTGAAGCCGAGCTCGGCTCCCAGGATCTCGAAGGTCGCCTCGTCGAGCGACTCGGTGGCGGTGGCCATCTGTCCCAGGTGGAACAGCACGGTCACCAGGTTGCCGGGGCTGGTGTCGATCTTGTCGGCGAAGTCCGTGATCGAGGCGCCACGACGCATCCGCACGACGGTCGAGCCGTCGCCACGGGGAACGCTGACGCCACCGAGCGACGGGGCCTCGCGCAGTTCGAATTCTGCTCTCTTCGTACGCTTCGACTTGCGCGCCTTGCTCTTGCCGCCACCGCGACCGAAGGCACCAGCGGTACCACCGCCGGGGCCGCGGCCACGACCGCCACCACCCGCGGGACGGTTCGGGCCGAAGTTCGAGCCGGGAGCACCGGCAGGCGCACCACCGGGACGGAAGCCACCACCGGCACCCGCGGGACGCGGGCCACCGGGACGGAAGCCACCACCGGCACCGGCCGGACGCTGGCCGAAGCCACCGGGGCGCTGCCCCTGGCCGGGTCCACCCGGACGCGGGGCGCCGGGACGGGGTGCGGAGGGGCGCGGGATGCCCGTGGGCGATGCCGCCGGGCGGGTGTTCATGCCCTGGGTGCTCGCGTAGGGGTTATTGCCGGGGCGCGGGGCGCCGGGACGCTGCATTCCCTGGGTGGTCGCGAAGGGGTTGTTGCCCGGGCGGGCTCCCGGACGCGGGATCGCCGAGGGGGTGTCTCCGGATGCCGCGGCCGGAGCCGGGGTTACTGCCGGGGCGGCGGGCGCGGCGGCGGCCGGAGCCGGAGCTACGGGCGCTTCGGCGACCGGTGCCGGGGTGGGCGCCGGAGTCGCGGGGGCGGGTGCCGCCGGGGCCGGAGCTGCAGCCTTGGGCGCCTCGGCGACCTTCTCGGGTGCCTTGATGCCGTCGGCCTCGAGCGCGGCGCGGAGCTTGCGGGCTACCGGGGGCTCGATGCTGGAGGACGGTCCCTTGACGAACTCGCCCATCTCCTTGAGTTTCTCAAGGGCTTTCTTACTGTCAATGCCGAGTTCTGCTGCGATCTCGTGCACGCGTGGTTTAGCCACTGTTCTCCTTAGTCGGGCTGACTCCGACGGAGACAGCCTCAGATGGTGATGGGACTCATTTCGAGCCGCTCATTAGTCGTTGCTCATTAGTTCACTGTCAGCCTGTTCATCGAGGAGCACTGCGGTCGTGGTGACCGCTGGGGAATGCTCCGACTGGTGGTGGGTGGTGCTGCTGTCGATCGCCTGCAGGAGACTGTCGACATCCATCGCTCCCCCGGTTCGGAACGCACGGCCGAAAGCCTTGCGTGTCGTCGCGGTGGTGACGCATTCGATGGTGGGGTGCACCCAAGCGCCTCGGCCGGGAAGGACCGCGGACTGATCCGCGATCACGACACCGTTTCGCGCAACCACCCGCAGAAGAGCGGATGTGGTGTCGCGCGTGCGGCAGCCGAGACAGGTTCGTACGGGTTCCATTGTATCCCCTCTCCGCCGTGAGGCCGTCGGCGTCTGCCGAGGGCCGCCACGGTGGAGCGAAAAAGCTAGTCCTGCTCGAGGATCGAGTCGGGCTGGATGTCGATTCGCGCGCCCGTGAGTTTGGCAGCGAGGCGCGCGTTCTGCCCCTCCTTGCCGATGGCGAGCGACAGCTGGTAGTCGGGAACGAGGGCACGCACGGCCTTGGTCGCGGCGTCGATCACGTAGGACGAGCTCACCTTGGCCGGCGACAGGGCGTTGGCGACGAACGTCGACAGGTCGGGGCTGTAGTCGACGATGTCGATCTTCTCGTTGTTGAGCTCGGCGGTGACGGCGCGAACGCGCTGGCCGAGCTCCCCGATGCAGGCGCCCTTCGCGTTCACTCCGGGCTCGTTCGCCTTCACGGCGATCTTGGTGCGGTGACCGGCCTCACGGGCGAGGGAGACGATCTCCACCGCGCCGCTCGCGATCTCCGGGACCTCGAGAGCGAACAGCTTGCGCACGAGCGACGGATGCGTGCGGGACACGGTGATCTGCGGACCCTTGGTGCCCTTGCTCACGCTCGTCACGTAGACGCGGATGCGCGAGCCGTGCGAGTAGTCCTCGCCCGGGACCTGCTCCTCGGGCGGGAGGATCGCCTCGATGGTGCCGAGGTCGACGTGGATCATCCGCGGGTTCGGCCCCTGCTGGATGATGCCGGCGATGATGTCGCCCTCACGGCCCTTGAATTCGCCGAGCACCTTGTCGTCGCCGATGTCGCGCAGGCGCTGGTTGATGACCTGCTTGGCGGCGAAGGCGCCGATTCGGCCGAAGTCTTCGGGGATGTCCTCGGCCTCGCCGATGATGTTTCCCTCGTCGTCACGCTCGGGCACGTAGATGTGCACGGCGCCGGTCTTGCGGTCCAGCTCGACGCGGGCGGGGGCGACGCCGTCCTTGCCCTCGGCCGGGACGGGCAGCTCCGAAGTCGAGATGTGCTTCAGGTAGGCCGTGAAGATGGCCTGCTCGATGATCACCACGAGTTCTTCGAAGGGGATTTCGCGCTCACGCTCAAGAAGGCGCAGCACACTCAGATCGATTTCCATCGGGTGCCTTTCGATATTCAGTTCGTTTCAGTCTCTGCGCGCTGCCCCGCGCATCCGTCTAAGTTACCAGGCCGCGGGGTGCCGCTCCCCCTCGTGCTCACCTCCGGCCCGCGTGCACACTCTCCACGCCCGGTGAGTCTTCACAGACGGCGGTTCATTCGCGTACGAACCGCCGTCTGCGAAGACTCACCCGGCGTAATGACGCGAGCGTTGCGCGATAGCAGAGCGGATGCGGCGCACCAGGGCATCGGGATGCGCGAAGGGATGGTCCCCTGCTACCGCCACAGCGTGTCCTACGGTCGGCTTTGGCAACCCCGCGGATACACAGAGCAGCCGCAACGTCGACTCCGGCGGTGAGTCGACCCCGGAGCGTAGACGTGGCAGTGCCCAGCGCAGTGCCGTAGCGCCGCGACATCCGCGGTGCCGCGAGAGCGCGCTCGAGATCGTCGAGCGTGCACAGCCCGGCCGCCCTCCGCCCCGATCGCACCCCGTGGAACGGATGCTGCACATCGGGGCTTCGAAGTCGCCCGAGGCCGACCTCGTGCGGCGCGACATCGCTGGTGCGAAACGCGGCTCTACGGAGGTGTTCAGGGAGCGGTATACGCGAAGTCATCCGCGCATGATGCCGTGATGGGGGACATCGCCGCGAAGTTATCCCCAGCCGCCCGATCTGACAAGCCGAGTCTTCACAAACGGCGGCTCATTCGCAAACGAAACGCCGTTTGTGAAGACTCGGCAAACGAAGCGGCGGAGGGGCGGCCCGAGGCCGCGGGCTAGTAGCGCTCGCGGAGCAGCTCGACGAGGTCGGCGACCGGCACCGGGGTGCGCTCGTTCGTGCGGCGGTCCCAGAGTTCGACGTTGCCCTCGGCGAAGCCCTTGCCGACGATGACGATGATCGGCACGCCGATCAGTTCCGCATCACCGAACTTCACGCCGGGCGAGACCTTGGGGCGATCGTCGAACAGCACGTCGTAGCCGTTCAGCTCCAGATCCTCGACCAGGGCGGCGGCTGCCTCGTGCACCTCCGCCTCCTTGGTGGCGGCGATGACATGAATGTCGAACGGCGCGATGTTCCGCGGCCAGATCAGCCCCTTCTCGTCGTTGTTGCTCTCGGCGATGACGGCCATGATGCGGGTGACGCCGATGCCGTAGGAGCCCATCGTCACGGTGACCAGCTTGCCGTTCTCGTCGAGCACCTTGAGCCCGAGCGCATCGGCGAAGAACCGACCGAGCTGGAAGACGTGCCCGATCTCCATGCCGCGCGCGAGCTCGACCGGGCCCGAACCGTCGGGAGCGGGGTCGCCCGCGAGCACCTCGGCCACCTCGACGGTGCCATCGGAGATGAAGTCCCGCCCGGCGACCAGACCGAAGACGTGCTGGCCGTCGACGTTCGCGCCGGTGATCCACCCGCTGCCCTCCGAGACGCGAGGGTCGGTGAGGTAACGGATGCCCGTGCTCGACTCGTCACCGAGCACAGGCCCGGCGCTCGACCATGGCCCGATGTAGCCCTTGACGAGCCCCGGGTGCTTCGCGATCTCGTCGGCGGTCGCCGCGGCGACGTCGTTCGGGGAGAACGCGACCTCCGCACGCTTCATGTCGACGTCACGGTCGCCGGGGATGCCCACGATGACGAGTTCCTTCTCATCCTCGGGGCTGGTGAGGGTCAGCACGATGTTCTTGAGGGTGTCGGCAGCGGTCCACGGTCGCCCGTCGGGCCGGGGGTGCTTCTCGTTCGCGACATCCACCAGCGTCTGGATGGTCGGAGTGTTCGGGGTGTCGAGCACCTCGGGCGGCGTCAGCCCCTCGAAGGAACGCGGCGCCGGCGCCTCGGTGTGGAACGCCTCGACGTTCGCGGCGTACCCTCCTGCGCTCCGCACGAAGGTGTCCTCACCGACGGGGGTGGGGTGGAGGAATTCCTCACTGCGCGCGCCGCCCATGAGCCCGGAGTCGGCATTGACGATCACGTAGTCGAGACCGAGGCGCTGGAAGATGCGCTCGTAGGCATCCCGCTGCTTCTGATAGGAGACGTCGAGGCCGGCATCCGTGTAGTCGAAGGAGTACGCGTCCTTCATCGTGAACTCACGGCCGCGCAGGAGCCCTGCCCGAGGGCGAGCCTCGTCACGATACTTGTCCTGGATCTGATAGATCGACAGCGGCAGGTCTTTATAGCTCGAGTACAGGTCTTTCACCAGCAGGGTGAAGACCTCCTCGTGCGTCGGCGCGAGCAGGTAGTCGGCACCCTTGCGGTCTTTCAGGCGGAAGATGCCGTCGCCGTACTTGGTCCAGCGGCCGCTCTCCTCGTAGGGCTCCCGCGGCAGCAGCGCCGGGAAGTGCACCTCCTGCGCGCCGATGTTGTCCATCTCCTGACGGATGATGGCCTCGATCTTGCGCCGCACCTTGAGCCCCAGAGGCAGCCAGGCGAAGACGCCCGGGGCCTGACGACGGATGTAGCCGGCCCGCACCAGAAGGCGGTGGCTGGTGACCTCGGCGTCGGCCGGGTCGTCGCGGAGCGTGCGGACGAAGAGTTGCGAAAGGCGTGTAGACACCCCGCGAGTTTATCGGGCCGGACCACCGACCCGGATACCCGGGACCGGTCTGCCGGCTCAGACCGTGAGCACCTGCGGGCTGCCCGTCGCGCCGACGGGCATCTCGGCGGCGAGGCGGTTGGCCTCCTCGATGAGCGTGGCGACGATCTCTGCCTCCGGCACGGTCTTGATGACCTCGCCCTTGACGAAGATCTGCCCACGGCCGTTGCCACTGGCGACGCCGAGGTCGGCCTCGCGAGCCTCGCCCGGTCCGTTGACGACGCACCCCATGACGGCCACCCGCAGCGGCACGGTCATCTTCTCGAGCCCGGCGGTGACGTCATTGGCGAGCTGGTAGACATCCACCTGGGCGCGGCCGCAGCTCGGGCAGGAGACGATCTCGAGCTTCTTCTCGCGCAGGCCGAGGGACTGCAGAATCTGCAGCCCGACCTTGACCTCCTGAGCGGGCGGTGCGGAGAGCGAGACGCGGATGGTGTCGCCGATTCCTTCACCGAGAAGGATGCCGAAGGCCGTCGCCGACTTGATGGTGCCCTGGAACTCGGGTCCGGCCTCGGTGACTCCGAGGTGCAGCGGCCAGTCGCCGCGCTCGGCAAGGAGGCGGTAGGCCTTGACCATGGTGACCGGATCGTTGTGCTTGACCGAGATCTTGAAGTCGTGGAAGTCGTGCTCCTCGAACAGCGATGCCTCCCAGACGGCGCTCTCCACGAGCGCCTCCGGGGTCGCCTTGCCGTATTTCTGCAGGATGTTCGGCTCGAGCGACCCGGCATTGACGCCGATGCGGATGCTGACGCCGGCATCCTTCGCCGCCTTCGCGATAGCACCGACCTGGTCGTCGAACTTGCGGATGTTGCCCGGGTTGACGCGCACCGCACCGACACCGGCGTCGATTGCCGCGAACACGTAGCGGGGCTGGAAGTGGATGTCGGCGATCACCGGGATCTGGCTCTTGGCCGCGATGATCTTGAGCGCGTCGGCATCCTCCTGATGCGGAACGGCGACGCGGACGATGTCGCAGCCGGAGGCCGTCAGCTCGGCGATCTGCTGCAGGGTTGCGTTGATGTTGGTGGTCTGCGTGGTGGCCATCGACTGCACGCTGACGCGGAAGTCGCTGCCGACCCCGACCTTTCCGACGTGGATCTGCCGGGTCTTGCGACGCGGGGCCAGGGTGTCGGGGGCCTTGGGCATCCCCAGATTTATTGCAGGCATGGTGTCGATTCTAGGCGCGTGAGGGTGGAGGTCGGCCGGGTGAGACAGGATGCCCAGCAGAGACGGAGTCGAGGGAAGGTCAGCCGAAGGTGATCGGCTTGACGATGTCGGCGTACGCCAGCAGCAGGCTGGTGGCGCCGAGCACGATCACCACGACGAAGGTCAGCGGGACGAGTTTGGCGATGTCGACGGGCCCCGGGTCTGGTCTGCGGAAGAGCCTGGCGAAGAACCTACGCACGCCCTCCCAGACCGCGCCGATGATGTGCCCACCGTCGAGCGGCAGCAGCGGGATCATATTGAACGCGAACAGGGCCACGTTGAGCGAGGCGATGAGGCCGAGCAGGAACGAGAAGCGCTCCGCCCACGGAACGGCGGTGCTGCTGGCGATCTCGCCGGCGATGCGACCCACCCCGACGACACCGACCGGTCCGTTCGGGTCACGCTTCTCGGGCGTGAAGGCGGCTTGACCCACCTGCACGATGCGCTGCGGGAAGGTGGCGATGATCTGGAAGTCCTGCGCGATGTTCTGGCCGACGGTCGGCAACACCGCGGTGATCGGTCGCTGTTGCAGCACGTAGGTGGGCCCGATGCCGATGAAACCGACCTTCGCGGTGACGGGGTCGCCGTTCTCGTCCTTCACGACCTTGCCGGCGGAGTCGAGCGTCTGCCGGGTCGTGGCGGCGGGCACGGCCACGAGGGTCTTCGTCTCCCCGTCGCGGGAGACGACGAAGGTCACCTTCGTGTCCGCCGACTTCTGGATGATGCCGGTCACCTGATCCCAGCTGGGATTCTGGATGCCGTCCACCGCGAGGATCTGATCGCCGGGCTTGATTCCTGCCGCTGCCCCCGGCGCCTCGGGGTCGTCGGCACCGCAGGTGGTCTGCTGGGTCGCGGTCGCCGAGTTCTGCGCGATGCACTGCGAGACGGAGGCGATGGCGAGCTGCTGGGTGCCGAAGCCGCAGAGCACGATGGCGAACAGCACGGCGGCGATGACCAGGTTCATGAACGGACCGCCGAACATGATGACGATGCGCTTCCAGACCGGGAGCTTGTAGAACACGCGGTCCTCGGCACCCAGCGGTACCGTCTCCGCGCTGGCCGTGCGGGCGTCCTGCACCATGGTCTGGAAGAAGCCGGTGCTGGACGTGCGGCCCTGGTCGGTTCTGTCGCCCTCGGCACGCTCTTCGACGACATCGAGCTCGTTCTCGAGCGGGAAGACATCCGTGCCGGAGGAGATGGCTCTGTGTCCGCGCTTGGGCGGGTACATGCCGGCCATCGAGATGTAGCCGCCGAGCGGGATCGCCTTGATGCCGTATTCGGTTTCGCCTTTTTTGCGCGAGAATAGGGTGGGCCCGAAGCCGATCATGTACTGACCGACGCGCACCTTGAAGAGCTTGGCGGGCACGAGGTGCCCGATCTCGTGGAGACCGATGGAGATCGCGACGCCGAGCACGACGATGACGATTCCGACGATGTACAGCAGCACGGTTTCCACCTGCTCAGAGTAGTGGCGGGTCGCTATGAGCCCGCTGGATGGATGCTGGGTGCCCTTCGACAGGCTCAGGGACCGTACGGTACCTGAGCCTGTCGGAGGGCGACCCGCAGGTCAGACGGCGAGGTCGGCGATCACGTCTTCCGCAGCGCCGCGCGCCCAGCCCTCGGCGTCGAGCACAGACTCGAGGGTGAGCTCCCCGGAGAACGGCACGTGCAGGTCGACCACTCGCTCCACGACCTCGAGGATCTGCAGGTATGTGATCGCGCCGGCGTGGAAGGCCGCGACCGCCTGCTCGTTCGCCGCGTTGAAGACGGCCGGGTACGTGCCACCGGCCCGGCCCACCCGTTTGGCGAGATCGACCGCGGGGAAGGCCACCACATCCAGCGGCTCGAAGGTCCACTGGCTGGCGGTGGTCCAGTCGAGCGGCACGCCGACGCCCGGCACCCGGTGCGGCCAGTCCAGTCCGAGCGAGATCGGCAGGCGCATGTCGGGCGGCGAGCACTGGGCGATGGTCGAGCCGTCGACGAACTCGACCATGGAGTGCACGATCGACTGCGGGTGCACCGTCACGTCGATGTCGTCGTAGGGCACATCGAACAGCAGGTGCGCCTCGATCACCTCGAGCCCCTTGTTCACCAGGGTCGACGAGTTGGTGGTGACGACGAGACCCATGTCCCAGGTCGGATGCGCGAGCGCCTCCGCCGGGGTGACGGATGCCAGCGACTCGCGGGTTCTCCCCCGGAACGGGCCGCCCGATGCCGTGAGCACGAGCCGCCGCACCTCGGAATGACTGCCGGAGCGCAGCGCCTGCGCGATGGCCGAGTGCTCGGAGTCGACCGGCACGATCTGGCCGGGCGCTGCGGCCCGTTTCACCAGATCGCCGCCGACGATGAGGCTCTCCTTGTTGGCGAGGGCCAGCGTGGTACCCGTCTCGAGCGCGGCCAACGTGGGGCCGAGACCGACGGAGCCGGTGATGCCGTTGAGCACGACATCCGCCCCCACGGAGCGCACCAGCTGCTCCGCCTCGACCTCGCCGAGGGCGGTGTGCTCGACGCCGAAATCGTGGGCCTGCTGCCGGAGAACCTCACGGTTCGTGCCGGCGGCGAGACCCACGATCTCGAAGGAGTCACGGTTGGCCGCGATCACGTCGAGCGCCTGCACCCCGATCGATCCGGTGGAGCCGAGGATGATGACGCGTCGCATGGTGACGAGGCTAGCGGCCTAATTGGTGCCGAGGATGTCCACCACGAAGACCAGGGTGCTGGTCGGGGTGATGTCGGTCTGGCCCTGCGGCACGTTCGCACCGTAGCCGTCGGCCGGCGGGATGACCGCGATGACCTGCGAGCCGACCTTCTGCCCGACGAGCGCCTTGGAGAAGCCCGGGATCACGCCGCTGGTCGAGAAGGTGGCTGGTTCGCCGCGGGTCCAGCTGGAGTCGAAGACCTTGCCGGTCTCCCAGACCACGCCGGTGTAGTGGACCGTGACGCTGGCGCCCGCCTTGACGGTGGCACCGGTGCCCTTCTTGAGGTCGGCGATCTCGAGCTTGGTGGGTGCCGTGGTCTTCGGCACGGTGATCGTCGGCTCTCCGTTGGCGGCGAGCTTCACGGTCGGGTAACCCTTCGGGGCGCTCTGCGGCGCGCCGTTGGCCTTCTTCAGCGACGTCGTCACGGTGCGGATGTCCATCACGAAGACCAGAGCGTCTTTCGCGCCGACGCCGAGTTCGCTCTGCCCGGTGCTGCCGAAGGCATCCTTCGGAGGAATCACCGAGACGATGCGGCTGCCGGCGGTTGCGCAGTGCATGGTCTTGTACAGGCCGGGGATCTCGCTCTTCGTGTTCACCGTGAACGGTACGGCCTTGTCCTTCGCGAAACCGGTGGTGTCGATCTTCTTGCCGGTGGTTCCGTTGAAGGCGGTGTAGTTGACGGACACGCTGGTTCCGGATGCCGCGGTCTTGCCGTCGCCCTCGATGCTCACCGTGCGCTGGGTGTTCGTCGCGCTGAGCCCCTTGGCGAAGGTGACCTTCGGCTCTGCGCCGAATTTGCCGCTGACCTTGACCTTCTCCGAGCTGGCACCGGCCTTGGTCGGGGTGCAGCTCGCAGCCGAATCGTTGCTGGAGGCGCTGCACGCCGCGAGGGACAGGGAGAGTGCGCCGGCGATGGCGACCACGCTCAGAATTTTCGACGCGGAGAATTTCGACACAGAACTACTTCCTGAAGTGTTGGGGAGGATTCGGGACAGTCTCACCGACGGACCTTTGCGACACCTGATCGAAGCCTGAACGATCCGTGCCCCGGCAAGCCTACGCGGCCCCACAATGGAGCATGCGCAGCACAGCACTCCTGGCCATCGCCGCGGTGGCCACGCTCGTCGGCTGCACAGCGACGCCCACACCACCGCCACCGTCGCCGAGAATCACGCTGGAGGTGTCCGTCTTCCAGCTCCGCTCGGACTACGCGCCGCGCCAGGCGCAGATCGAGATCCACAATCGGTCGGCGGCCGATATCACCGTCACCGGCGCGCGCTTGACGTCGGCGTGGTTCGACGGAGCCGTCTCCTCGGCGAGCGCACCGGCGAAGGTTCCCGCCGGGGTGACGACCGACTTCCCCGTCCTGCTCCCCGCGGCGCGCTGTTCCGCCGCCGAGGCGCAACCCGAGGTGACGGTGACCTACCGAACGACGAACGGCGAGCGCCGCGCGGTGACGGTGACCCCGCGCATCCCGTTCGACTCCCTGGGAATGGTGCACGCGAGCGACTGCGCAAAGGTCGCGTTCGAGACGGTGGCGACCATCACGCCGGCGAGCGCGCTGCGGTATGAGGAGGTGGACGGAAAACCGATCGCCCTGCTCGACCTGACCATCGCACCGACCGGGGCGGGAGGCACGGTCACCCTGCTGAGCACCGAGGACACCACGCTGCTCGCCCAGCGTAAGGGCCAACTGCGCGGCATCGGACTCAGCTTCTCCGCAGCGAGTGCCCCGACCGTGCTCACCCTCGACTACGTGCCGTCGCGGTGCGAGCAGCACGTCGTGGCCGAAGACAAGGTCGGCACGCTGGTGCCGATCCGCGCGGATGCCGGGGAGTTCAGCGATGCCCTGTTCACCGTCGCGGTCTCCCCCGCGGTCAAGGCCGAGTTCTACGACTGGTTCGCGCGCTACTGCGGTTGGTGACTACTGCGGATGGTGAGCGGCGTCGCGCACGACGATCGTGGGCTCGTGTCCGACCGGGAAGTTCACCGAGCTCGCGATGAAGCACTTGGTGCTCGCCTCGTGGTGCAACGCGAGGGCGAGCTGCGGGTCTCCGGCTTCGATGGTCACGGTCGGGCGGAGGGTGACGGAACTGAAGTGCCCACCGCCGTCTGCGGTCGTCGTCAGGGTGCCGGTGGCGGCATCCGTGTACCCGACGACCACGACCCCGTTGCTGGCCGCGACGTGCAGATAGCTCAGCAGATGGCACTGGCTGAGCGCGGCGATCAGCATCTCCTCGGGGTTCCAGCGGTCGACGTCGCCGTGGAACACCCGGTCGCTCGAGCCCGAGATCTCGTGCTTGCCGTCCGCGCGCAGCACATGGTCGCGGCCATAGGCCTTGTACCCGCTGGTGCCGGTGCCGCGGTCGCCCGTCCACTCGAGGGAGACGGCATAGTCATGGTCGGTCTTCACGCATTCCAGGCTACCGGCCGTCAATAGGATTGAGGCCATGGCGACCATCACCACCACCTCCCCCGACGACACCCTCACCGAGCGCAGGATCGTGACCGCGATCCCCGGCCCGAAATCGCAGGAGCTGGATGTCCGCCGCCGCGCGGTCGTGCCGGTCGGGGTCGCCTCGTCCCTCCCCTTCTACCTCGCCCGCGCGCACGGCGCGATCGTCGAGGACGTCGACGGCAACCGCTTCATCGACCTCGGGTCGGGAATCGGGGTGACCACCATCGGACACACGGATGCCGATGTCGTGGCCGCCGCATCCGCTCAGCTGCACGAACTCACGCACGGCATGTTCACCATCACCGGCTACGAGGGCTATGTGCGTGTCGCCGAGCTGCTGGCCGAACACACGCCGGGTGACTTCGCCAAGAAGACCGTGCTGCTCAACTCGGGGGCGGAGGCGGTCGAGAATGCGGTGAAGATCGCCCGCAAGCACACCGGGCGCAGCGGCGTCGCTGTGCTCGAGCACGCGTACCACGGCCGCACCAACCTGACCATGGCGATGACCTTCAAGGCAATGCCGTACAAGGCCGGCTTCGGGCCCTTCGCCGGCTCGATCCACCACGCGCCCGGTTCCTACCCGTTCCGCGACGGACTGAGCGGGGCGGATGCCGCGGCCCGCACCATCGCCTACCTCGAGAAGTCCGTGGGGGCCGCCGACCTGGCCTGCCTCGTCGTGGAGCCGATCCAGGGCGAGGGCGGCTTCGTCGTACCGGCCGACGGCTACCTGCCCGCACTGCAGGAGTGGTGCACCGCCAACGGCATCGTGTTCATCGCCGACGAGATCCAGAGCGGCATGGCCCGCACCGGTCGCTACTTCGCCAGCGAACACTTCGGAGTGATTCCCGATGTCGTGCTCAGCGCCAAGGGCATCGCCGGCGGTCTGCCGCTCGCCGCCGTAACCGGCCGCGCCGAGATCATGGACTCCTCGCACCCGGGCGGCCTCGGCGGCACCTTCGCCGGTAACCCGGTCGCCGCCGCCGCCGCCATCGCCGTCTTCGACGCGATCGAGTCCCGTCACCTGCTCGCCGCGGGCGAGCGCATACAGGCGGTGCTGACGCCCGCGCTGGTCGAGCTGCAGGGTCGCTACCCGATCATCGGAGACGTGCGCGGCCTCGGTGCGATGCTCGCCATCGAGCTGGTCGAGCCGGGCACGCTCGCCCCGCTTGCGGCCGCCGTCGCCGCGGTCACCGCCGCGGCCGCACAGAACGGCGTGCTGCTGCTCAGCGCGGGAACCTACGGCAACGTCATCCGCTTCCTGCCCAGCCTCGCGATCACCGACGATCAGCTGCTCGACGCGGTCTCGGTGATCGACGCCGCGCTGGCCGCCCTGTGACGGGTCCGCTCCAGGCTTCGGGCGTCGTCGAACTGGCCGTCGTCTCCCGCTCCGGGCTCGACGAGTCCCGGCATCTCGGTGCGGCAGCCGTGGTCGCGCCCGACGGTTCCGTGCTCGCCGCGCATGGCGACATCGATGCCCTCGTCTACGGACGCTCCTCGCTCAAGTTCTTCCAGGCAATCACGGTGCTGCGCTCCGGCGTCTCGCTCGAGGGCGCGCAGCTCGTTCTGGCCAGCGCCAGCCACGCGGGCACCCCCGCGCACGTCGCCGTCGTGCGTGACCTGCTCGATCGCGCGGGACTCACCGAGCACGACCTGCAGTGTCCGATCGACTGGCCGACCGACAGCGCCGCCCGGCGGGCCGCCGCCGAGCCCTCGCGACTGTTCATGAACTGTTCCGGCAAGCACGCCGCATTTCTGCTGGCCTGCATCGACAACGGCTGGCCGACCGAAGACTACCTCGACCCGGCGCACCCGCTGCAGCAGCGCATCCGTGCCACCGTCGAGGAGTTCACCGGTGCCCCTGTCGGACACGTCGGTGTCGACGGATGCGGGGCACCTGTCTTCGCCGTCACCCTGCGCGGTCTGGCCACGGCCGTCGGTCGCGTCTCCCGTGACCCCGACGGTGCGAGCCTCGCCGCGGCGATTCTCGCCGAACCGTGGGCGCTCGACGGCGAGGGTCGGCAGAACACCGTCGTGATCGAGCAGCTCGGCCTGCTGGCGAAGGGCGGCGCGGAGGGCGTGATCGTGATGGCCGCACCCGACGGCACGGCGCTCGCGCTGAAGATGATCGACGGCAGCCCGCGCGCCACAACGCTGGTGGCACTGCACCTGCTCGCCGCGGCCGGCGTCATCTCGCCGGCGGAGGCCGATCGGGTAGCCGACCTCACCACGGAGAGCGTGCTCGGCGGAGGTGCGCCGGTCGGCGACATCCGCCCCACGTTCCCGCGCTGACCGCTACAGACCACTTCCGAAATGCAGGCTGCTTTCTGACACGCCGTAGTTCTGCCCCGAGGTGCAGCGTGTCGCGGAGGATTGCCTGCATTTCGGAAGGGGGGGGTGGGACGTTGCGAGGCGCGACCAGCACCACCCCAGCACCGCGGTCGCCGTGCGCTAGACCCCGGCGGTCTGCTTCATGAGGCGCTTGCGGCGCTTCTCGCCCGCCACCTGGGTCGTCACGACGATCACGATGGCGAGGATGAACACCGCCGAGGCGATCACGTTCGCCTGCGGCGGGATTCCGCGGGTCGCCGCCGTGTAGATGTAGGTCGGGAAGGTCTGCAGCGAGCCGGAATTGAAGTAGGTGATGATGAAGTCGTCGAAGCTGAGGCTGAACGACAGCAGCGCTGCGGCGAGGATGCCCGGCAGCAGCAGCGGGAACGTCACCCGAAGGAACACCTGGGCTGGCGAGCCGTAGAGATCGCGCCCCGCCTCCTCGAGCGAGGGATCGAGGCCGGCGACCCGCGCCTTCACCGTCACGATCACGAAGCTCAGGCAGAACATGCTGTGCGCGAGGATGACGGTGCCGATGCCCTTGGGGACCCCGGCGGTGAGGAACTGCGCGGCGAGCCCCGCACCGAGCACCACCTCGGGGGTGGCCATCGGCAGGAAGATCAGAAGGTTGGTCGCCGCGCGGAAGCGGAACCGGTAGCGCGCCAGCGCGATCGCGATCATCGTGCCGAGCACGGTGGCGATGAGGGTCGCGATCACGCCGATCAGGATGCTGTTGCCGAAGGCCTGGCAGACCCCGGGAGCATCGCAGACCCGCAGCCAGTTGTTCAGCGTGAAGCCGCGCCAGGAGACGTTGGTCTTCACCGCATCGTTGAACGAGAACACGATCGTGTACACGATCGGGATCAGCAGGAAGATGAGGGCGAGCGCACTGTACAGCGGCAGGATCAGGCTGCCGACCCCGAACCGTCCGGCTCGCGGGCGCCGGCCGGGTTTGGCATCGAGGGTCAGATCGAGCGCGAGGGCTTCCTGTGTGGTCATACCAGGTCATCCGTTCCACTGCGCTTCACGTACACGGCGACGATCACGAGGATGATCGCCATCAGGATGATGGACAGCGCCGCGGCCGCCGGATAGTTCAGTTGCACCAGGAAGTTGCTCTGGATGACGTTGCCGATCATGGTCGAGCTCGAGCCGCCGAGGAACTGACTGGACGCGTTGACGTAGTCGCCGGCGGCCGGGATGAAGGTGAGCAGGGTTCCCGAGACGATGCCCGGCAGTGAGAGCGGCAGCGTCACCGTGCGGAAGGTGTGGAACGGCCGGGAGTAGAGGTCGCTCGCCGCCTCGAGGTAGCGGACGTCGAGCCGTTCGAGTGTCGTGTACAGCGGCAGACACATGAACGGGATGAAGTTGTAGGTGAGACCGAACACGACCGCGGCCGGAGTCCCGGTGAAGTGGTCCTGGCTGCCGAGCAGCGACAGCCCCTTCAGCGCCGACACCACCACCCCATCGTCGGAGAGGATGGATTTCCAGGCCAGGGTGCGCAGCAGGAAGCTGATGAAGAACGGGGCGATGACCAGCACGATCATCAGGCCCTGCAGGATCGGCCAGCGTCGAACCTTCACCCCGATGAAGTAGGCGAGGGGGTAGCTGAACAGCAGCGCGAAGATGGTGGCGAGCAGGGCGTAGAAGAAGGAGCGGAGGATCTGCGTGCCGTACTCCGCGATCACCTCGCCGTACATCTGGATGTTGAAGGCCGTCGTGTACCGGCCGAACACCGCCGGGTCTGGAACCTGCAGTGAGGTGATGACCAACGAGACCAGCGGCACCAGGAAGAACAGGGCCAGGTAGAGCAGACCCGGCAGCAGCAGGAACAGGGCGACCTTGCTGCGACGCTTCGGGGCATCGACCGCGGACGTCGCGGCGGTGAACGCGGTGATCGCCATCGGTCAGTCCTCGAGTTCGACCGCGAGCGCCTCGCGCCGCTGCAGGGCGATCGCGACGGTGTCGGTGTCCGCGGCGAAGCGGGGAGCGTCGGACGGATCGTCGGCGAGCCCGAAGCCATGATCGACCGACCAGCTCAGCCAGACCTCGGCGCCGAAGTTCACGACGGGTCCGAAGACCATGTTCTGCGCGAAGACGATCACCGGCCCGAGGAAGGGAACCTCGACGATGTACTGCGTGCTCACGCCGCTGAACGAGACGTCGATGACCCGACCGGGCCCGACCAGATTCTGCCCAGCGTCGAGAACGGGCTCGCCGGGATGCAGGATGACCTTTTCCGGTCGCACCCCGATGGTGACAGTTCCGCTGTGCCGCGCAGCGCGTGCCGTCGGCACCACGATGCGATTGCCTGCCACGTCAACGGCGATGCTCGTCGCCGTGGTCTCGACGACCTCGCCGGTGAACAGATTCGACTGTCCGAGGAAGCTCGCGACGAAGGCGGTGCGGGGCAGCTCGTAGAGCTCCTCCGGTGCACCCATCTGCTCGATCCTGCCCTTGTTCATCACGGCGACGGTGTCGGCCATGGTCATGGCCTCCTCCTGATCGTGCGTGACGTGGACGAAGGTGAGACCGACCTCGGTCTGGATGTTCTTGAGTTCCAGCTGCATCTGTCGGCGCAGCTTGAGGTCGAGGGCACCGAGCGGCTCATCGAGCAGCAGCAGCGCAGGACGGTTGACGACGGCACGGGCGAGGGCGACACGCTGCTGCTGACCACCGGAGAGCTGGGTGGGGCGGCGGGCGGCGAGATGGTCGAGCTCGACCAGGCGCAGTGCCTCGTGCGCCTTGCCGACGGGATCGGGGATGTGGCGGCGACGCAGGCCGAACGCGACATTCTCGAGCACCGACATCTGAGGGAACAGGGCGTAGCTCTGGAACACGGTGTTGACTGGTCGCTGATAGGGCTTCGTCGCGGTGACGTCTTTGCCGCCGATCAGGATCTGGCCCGAGGTGGGTTCCTCCAGCCCCGCGACGAGCCGGAGCGTCGTCGTCTTGCCGCAGCCGGAGGGCCCGAGCAGGGCGAAGAAGGACCCGGCGGGGATGGTGAGATCCAGGTCTTCGATCGCGGTGAATCCGGGGAACCGTTTGGTGATGCCGACGAGTTGGAGGTCGGCCCCGGCATCCGCGAAGGACGACACGGAAGCGGACGCGCCAGCCATCAGGCGCCGAGCCCCACGGACTCGAACTCCACCGTGTATTTGGACTGTTCGGGCGGGGTGAGCGTGCGGAAGATCTTCACCTTGTCGAGGGTCGACTGGTCGGGGAAGATCAGCTGGTTGTCGACCAGTTCAGGATCGACGTCGGCCATCGCCTCCTTCGCACCCGATACCGGGGTGATGTAGTTCACGTACGCGGCGACCGCGGCGGCGACCTCCGGCTCGTAGTAGTAGTTCATGAGTTCTTCGGCGTTCGCCTTGCGCGGCGAGCCGATCGGCACCACGAAGTTGTCGCTCCACAGGGTGCCGCCGGTGTCGGGGATGGCGAACCCGAACTTGTCGCCGCCGACCTCGGCGTTGATCGAGGTCACGTCTCCGGACCAGACGATGGCGGCGAGGGTATCGCCGCTCTTCAGGTCGTCCGCATAGGAGTTGCCCTTGATGTTGCGGATCTGGCCGGACTTGACGTGCTTGCGGAACTCGTCGACGGCCTTCGAGAACTCCTCGTCGCCCCAGCTCTTTCCCGCGATGTCGACGCCCTGCTCCATCATGATGAGCCCGATGGTGTCGCGCATCTCCGAGAGCACGCCGACCTTGCCCTTCAGCGCGGAGTCCCAGAGTTCAGAGACGTTGGTGAGCCCGTTCGGCAGTTTCTCCTTGTTCCAGGCGAGGCCGGCGAATCCGCTCTGCCAGGGCAGCGAGTAGACCCGCCCCTTGTCGAAGTCGGGGTTCTGGAGGTTCGAGGTGAGGTTCGAGATGTTCGGGATCTTGTCGTGGTCGAGTTTCTGGACGTAGCCGAGGCCGATCAGCCGGCTGACCATCCAGTCGGTGAGGCAGACCGTGTCTGCACCGATGTCCTGCCCGAGGGCGAGCTGGTCTTTGACCTTGGCGTAGTACGTGTTGTTGTCGTCGACGGCCACGTCGTATTTGACCTGGATTCCGCTCTTCTTCTCGAAGGCGATGAGCGTCGGGTACTTGCCGTCGTCGTCTTCGTCGAGGTAGTACGACCAGTTCGCCCAGGTGAGGGTCTTGTCTTTGGCGGAGACGTCCGATGCCGCCTTCGGCGCAGCGGCACCCCCGGTACTGCAGGCCGCGAGAGCGAGCGTCGCTGCCCCGATGCCGGCGCCGGTGAGCATCGACCGACGGGAGAGGTCGAGCCGCTTCGCTTGGCCGAGCAGTCGCTGGAACATCGGGTCTTCTGGCGTGGGCCTGGTCATTATGAGCGACTCCTTCGACGGAAAACGACGACACGGGTAACTGGTACGCCGTCGTGGCTCGATACTGACACAGGGCGCGTCGCGGGGCGAGAGTGCGGTGGGCAAATCGACCATTCCGAAACATAAACTTCACGAAATCAGCACAATTTGATCCCCCTGAGCACGGAATCACTCGCCGGGCGTGGGCAACGCCACCCGCTCCACCGCGCCATCCGGGTGCAGGAGCCACGCCGTCTCCCGTGTCGGGTCGAGCGGGGGCGGAAGCATCCGTTGCCCGAGGATCGCCCGCAGTTCTGCCAGGCTGCAGCGGTCGACGAGGAGCGGCGCGGCGGTGCGGAGCAGCGACAGCTGCGACCAGCGCGCCTGCCAGCTCGCGGGGTCGGCCACCCAGACCCGCGGTTCGACGGGATCGAGCTGGAGCGCCGCGCTGCCCGGTCGGGTGAGGTCGACGGCATCCGCGAACCGACGCGTCAGCTCGCCCGGTCGCCCGGTCAGCACGATCAGCGGCCGGTCTTTCGCGGTGATCGCCCGGGCGGACGTGCCGGGCGGGCGGGCGTCGCGGCGCGGGCGGTCGCGGAGAAGCGCCACCTGCAGTTCCGCACCGCGCCATTCGCCGCGTCCCGCGGGGGCGTCGGGTCGATACAGCCCCGCCGTGCCGCCGACGAGCAGATGCTCCTGCCGGTCCGGCTGGCGCAGGATGACCCGGCTCTCGCAGCCCGCCAGCACCGACTGCAGTCCTCCCGACAGCCGCCGTGCCGCGAGCACGAGCGACATCCCCGCGGCACCGCCGGTGCGCAGGATCTCGCTCAGCATCTCGCCGAAGGCATCACGGTGTTCGTCTCCGAATCGGGTGACGAGCACGTCGAGGTCGTCGATCAGCAGTACACCCGAGGGTGCGCGGCCCCGACGTAAGGAGTCGACCACCGCCGCGACGGCATCCCATGCCTCTTCCGGCAGCGACGGCACGATCCGTCCGTCTGCAGCCTGGGCGAGAGTGACCAGAAGCTCGGACTTTCCCGCCCCGCCGCCGCCGAGAATGAGCAGGGACCCGTCCGCGACCGGATTCCAGACGGCGCTCGTCTGCCGTTGACTGTCGGGGAGGTCGAGCAATCCGAAGGAACAGCCGGCGCGGTCGCCGGGCAACTCGCCGGGCAGCGCGCCGGGCAAGTCAGCGGGCAGCTCGTGGGTGAACACCGTGCCCGGCAACTCCGGGCACCACGGCCGGCGTGCCGGAAGAGCGTCGGCCCAGCGCTCCGAGACGACCTGGATGTCGTCGGAGTCGACGATGGCGACCTGCGCGATCACCGGATCGGCGCCGGCGATCGCGAGCACGACCCGGCCGGGTGGGTTCGCGGGAAGCGTGGCCGCGGCATCCGTTCCGACCACCGCGGCGCTGTCTGCACGATTGTTCACCCGCAGCGACAGTCGCAGCGGGACGTTGGCCAGCACCGAGTCCCGCACCACCCCGGCCGGGCGCTGAGTGCAGAGGATCAGGTGGATGCCCAGGGAGCGACCCCGCGCCGCGAGGTCGGCGAACAGCTCGTGCAGCTCGACGAAATCGCCGACGAGCGCCGCGAACTCGTCGACCACGATCACCAGCCGCGCGAGCTCGACGTGCGGGGCTAGCGCGTCGATCGACCGAGCACCCGCCTCCGCGAGCACCCGTTCCCGGTGCCGGACCTCTGCGCGCAGGCTCTGCAGGGCCCGCCGCGCCGAGCGCTCGTCGAGATCGGTGACGAGTCCGGCGACCTGCGGTAGACCGATGATCGGGGCGAAGGCGGAGCCGCCCTTGAAGTCGACCAGCAGGAAGCTCAGGGCGCGGGGAGAGTGCGTGGCCGCCAGGGCGAGCAGCCAACTCAGCAACAGCTCGCTCTTGCCGCTGCCGGTCGTTCCGCCGATCACCGCGTGCGGTCCGTCGCGCACGAGGTCGATCGCGGTCGGTCCGCCCTCGCCCGCGAGGAAGCGGGCGGTCACGCTCTGCCGCTCCTCACCGCTCGCCACCCGTAGTGCCGACAGCGCTCCGAAAGCGAGCCGTTCGGGAAGACCGCCTGCTCCCCCACCGCGGGTCGACGCCGCCCGCGAGAGCAGCTCCGCCGTCTCGGCGGCCTGCTCGGCCGAGAGATATTGCACGGTGATATCGCCGAGCAGGGCCGGATCGGGGTGCGCGACCACCGCGGCGCGTCGTGCGCCGCCGATGCTCAGCACCACGCGACACCGATGGGGCAGGTCGTGCGGTGTCCGCGCCACGGCGATCAGCGCCTCGGCCGGTGCGGATCCCGACCCGACCGGGGCGCTGCCCGCACGCTGACCCAGACCCAGACCCAGACCCAGACCCAGAAACAGTGCGCTGCCGTATGTGTTCCCCTGATCACCGGCCGGGTGGCTGCCCGCCCGGTGCGGGAGCGCCGCAGACCACGGCTCGGCTGCCGCGAGCGCCAGCCCCGTCGTCTCCGGTGGCAGTGCGTTCGCGAGCTGCAGCGTCAGCCCCCTGGCCACCGCCGATGCCAGCTCCGGCGCCCCGCACACCCCGATACCGAGGCGCGCATCGACCACCACCGGGGCTCCGTCGAGCCGGGCAGCCCGCTCGCGGAGCGCGACCAGTTCGTCGTGGTCTCGCATCGGGTCGCCGTCGAGTACCAGCCCGGAGGCGATCTCGCCGTACCCGAGCACCACAGGAAGCTCCCGGTCGAGTGCGCCACGCCAGCGCTCGGGGTCGCGCTCCGAATTGCCCAGCAGCGCGATCGAACCCGGCGATCGGAGTCGCAGCCGCTCCCGTTCGCGATCGTGCTCCCGCCGTACCGTCTCGTGGAGATCGGCGAGGTCGGCGGCGAAGCGGGCGCGCTCGTGACGCGCGGCGCGGCGCGCCTGCACCCGGGCATCCGCAAAGCCGGCAACGGCGATCACCGGCCCCAGCAGGGCGAAGACCAGGGCGAACGGTGACGAGGTGATCGCCCAGATCAGCACAGAGCCGACCACCGGCGCGAGGCTGGCGAGCAGGGGAAACGGATGCCGCGGCGGCGGTTCCGGCGATCGTGGCAGCCTCAGCCGCACCACCTCACCGGAACGGGTATCGGCGGGATAGGACATGCGGTCCAGCAGAGCGCATGTCCTCCCGCTCCACGAGGATCGTCAGGAGATCTGTGAGCGACGACCGACAGGGGCGACCTGTGAGGGAGAGGGCGTCAGCGCCACGGGATCAACTCACGATGAAGAACTGCTCGCCGATCTCCACCCGCGTGCCCCGCATCACCCGGTAGCGCTTGTCGGGCTGGCACCGCACGGCCGCGGCGTCGGGCTCGCGCACGGTGGTGCCGTTGCCGGAGAAGCGGTCGAGAATCCAGAAGCTGCCGGCCTCCTGACCGAACTCGAGGTGGGTCTTCGACACCGAGCGACTCGGGTCGATCACCCGCACCAACTGGTCGAAGTACTCCCCCGGCTCGGGGATCGGGTTGCGCCCGATGAGACCGGTGCCCTGCACCGTGGAGCTCTCGCCGGTGCTGAACTGCAGGATGAACCGCTCGCCGCCGACGCGTTTCGGTCGCACGATGCGGGTTGCCTCGAGGTCGGCGATATCGTCGGCCGCGGCATCCCGTGCCACATCGGCGGCGGAACTCATAGGGACGGCGGGACTCACCGGGGCGGCAGAACTCGCGGAGACGGCGGGGCGCACCGGCAGCACCGGCTCCTCGGCCTCGGAGAGGAAGGCGGGAAGGTCGGGGAGGGTCAGCGGCGCGGGCGGCAATGGCCTGGACACCGAGGACCGGGCCGGTGCGGCGGACGGTGCTCGCGGCGGAGTGGTGCTCGCCGCAATGCGCTCGATGACCACGGTGTCGCGCGGCTGGCTGAAGGATCGGGCGGCGAGCGGCGACACCGTGCCGCACTCGCTGCAGAAGATCTCCTGCGGACCCATCGCGGTTCCGCACTGCTGGCAGCGCGAATCCGTCGACTCGCTCCACGGTCGCTCGTGCGGCTCTGGCAGCGCAGTGGGAGGGGGTGGAACCAGCGCGGGCGGCTCCGGCGACCGCACGGACGGCGCCGCGCTGACGACCGAGTCCACCTCGGCGGCGGCGACGGCACGGCCGCAGTCTCCGCAGAACAGTGCGCCCCCCGGCAGCACTGAACCACAAAATGTACATGTCACGAGCGATCCCCTATCGCGTGAAGAGCTTCTTGACACTATATCCACCGAGGGATCGGAGCGAGACGGCGGCCCTGATCCGCTGCCAGCGGGTGCGTTCGTCATCGAGCGTCGCGACGAGCTCGCGTACAGAACGCCACACGTTGTCGGCGTCGGCGTCGTCGGGTTGCGTCGGCGAGAAGATCGCTCGGTCGGTGATGGCGGCGAGCACCAGGGGTCGCATGCCGCCGATCGCGGAGGCGACCTCGGTGCGGGTGGCCGCGATGGGCGGATCAAAACCGCGGTCGATCACCGAGTCCTCGTATTCGCGCCAGCCCCCGCTGATCCGCTCGAGCGGCGAGCCCTCTCTCCGTCGTTTGCGGCGTCTCCGCAGCTTGGCCACGATGACCGCGAGGAAGGGTGCGGTGAGGATGGCGACCCCGAGCAGCACCCAGCCCAGGACGGTGAGCACCGCGAGCAGGATCACCAGCCAGGGTTCGAGCGGCTTGCTCAGATCCTGCGTGGTGTCCGGCGGCGACTGCGTGTTGCGGCTCTGCTGATCGTCGGGGGGCGGCTGCACCGGCGATTGCGGCCGGGCGATGCGCGTCGGCTCCTGCGGCAGCTCCTCGGGAATCGGGCGGATGGCGGGCGTCGGGTCGATGGTCACCCAGCCGTAGCGCGTGCTGTTCACCTCGATCCAGGCCGAGACGTCCGAGCCCTTCACCGTCGTCACACCGGACGTATCGATGTCGCTGGGGGCGAATCCGAACACCACCCTGGCGGGGAAACCGAGCTGACGGGCCATCAGCGCGGCCGTCACCGCATACTGTTCCTGGTCGCCGATCATCCGCTGGTCGGTGAGGAGCTCGGTCACCCGGTCGGCCGCGTGACCGGAGCGACTGCTGGGCTGCTCGGGATCGACACCATGGCTGACATACCCGTTCTTCTTCAGCTGCGCGATCATCTCGACGAGTTGTTCTCCCGCGCCGGTGGTACCGCGCACCCAGTCGTCGAGGGTCGAGGAGAGGCTGTCGGGAAGCGTGCCGATGCGCGGCACCGTCGCCGTGCCCGGCCGGAGGGAGGCGATCTCGTCTTCCGCGGGCTGTACCGGGTCGATCGCATCGAGGCTGTACGCGTCGCCGGTGGTCAACGGGGTCAGCACCGCAGCCGTTCCGCTGGTGTTGTTGTAGTAGAACGCGTCGCGCAGCGAGGTCCCCGCGGAGCCGGCGAAGTCGATGCTCTCGAATTTTCCGACGGTCGGCACCCAGACGCCGCGGTAGTCGCCGACCACGACGTTCAGGTGCACCGCCGTTCCCGTCACCCTCGACTGGTCGAAGGTGGACGGCACCCGGGTGAACGAGCCGGAGTCGCTCGTGACCGCCGAACTGCCGACCGCGTAGACGATGCCGTCGTAGCTGTCGAGGGTGGCGATACGGATGCGGCCCCCCGCGGGCAGGCCGGTCACGGACAGGATGGTGCTGTCCGCCGTCGCGGGGAGCTCGTAGTGCCGGAATCCGCTGAGCGGACTGACATAGTCGCGCGGATCGAAGGGTTGCACGACGGCGCTGCGCAGCACCTGCCGCTGACCGGTCGGCGGCAGCAGCGTCGTCGCACCGATTCCGGCGGCGCCCGCCACGGCGATGATCACGGCCGCACCGATCAGCGTCCGTGCGCCCACGAACCCGCGGTCGGCGACCGTCTCGAGCGGTCGGCCCGCGGCGTCGAGGGCACGGGCGAGGCGGCGGATCGATTCGCGGCGACGGTACCAGCGCCACCAGATCATCCAGAGCAGCAGGGCGGCGAGGAGTCCGAGCGACTGCGCGAGCGGCCAGGTCGCGAAGCCCGGCCCGAACAGGGTGGCCACCACGAAGAGCAGCACGGGGGCGAGGGCTGCCAGCTCACCGAAGCGCGCGCGGAGGGCAACGCTGAGTCCGATCACGACGGTGCCGAGCACCAGCACGAAGGCGGGGATCAGCAGAGCCTGGTAGCTGCCGACCGGCAGCGTGATGGTGAGCAACTGCTTCCAGCTGAGGGCCGTGCCCCGCAGCAGTTCGAGCAGTCCCTGACCGGTCGGGAGCACGCCGAACAGAGCGCGACCGGGAACCGCCAGCGGTACGCCGAGCACGGCGTAGGCGAACAGGGTGATGCCGAGCACGAGCACGCTCGACCAGCGGAACCGGGCTCCGAGAATGGCGATGAGCGACCCGACCACCGTCGCCACGACGATCACGATCACGAGTTGCAGGCTGCGGTAGGTGGCCCAGAGCGCGGTGGAGGCGATGCCGGTCGACACCCAGAGCATCGCGGTGTTGACCACGATGAAGCCCACGCGTGGCACCCGGCGGCGCGGGCGAAGGGAAGCGGTGGAGGTCATGGAGGTCATGCGGCCGCCGACTTCGCCAGAGACTTCTGCAGGTCTTCGAGATAGCCGATCGTCAGCACGCTGAGCCCGGCGACACGGCGCAGACCCGGCACGGTGTCAGGGTCGCAGACCACGGCGACCACCTCGACGCCGGCCGGAAAGCTGGTCGATGCGGCACGGAGCTCCGCGTTCGTCGTGAGCGAGCCGCAGACGAGGAAGGCCACGGAGATGCCGGTGATGTCGTCGGCGGTCACGCGCGCGACATCCGTAATGCCGATCGCCGACCCGGCGTGTTCTACCAGCGCGAGGTCGTCCAGCAGCCGGGTGCGCGTCAGTGTGTTCAGCTGCCGCACGGCGAGCACCTTCTGCTTCGCAAACTCCGGGGTGCGCTCGCTGACCACGACCGACACGTTGCGGGCGTCACGGATGGCGCGGGCGCCGAGGCTGCCGGCCACACTGACCGCCATCTCGAATTCCTCCTGCGTGGCGTAGTTGGCGGTAGCAAGACTCAGCGCGATCACGAGATGGCTGCGGCGGGTCTCCTCGAACTGCCGCACCATGTATGTACCGGTCTTCGCCGTGGACTTCCAGTGGATGTAGCGGCGCTCGTCCCCCGGGGTGTACTCGCGCAGGGCGTGGAAGGAGACGTCGCTGTTGGTGAGGTCTCGGGTCGGGTTGCCCTCGAGGTCCCGGATGAATCCGGTGCTGGTGGAGGGGATGCCGATGGTGCGCGGGTGGATGAACAGCTCGGTTGCGGCGGTCCAGACCAGTTCGCGGCGCACCAGCCCCACCGGGTCGGCGCGCACGGTGCGCACAGGCCCGATCGACAGCACGCCGCGGCGGGCGGTGGGCACGACGAACTCGTGCTCGAAGGCCGCCCCCTTGGCGAGGCTCGGCAGGGCCAGCTCGGCCAGGCCGGGGCCGACCGGAATCTCGACCTTCACGCCGAGCAACCGGTGGCGGGTGGGGTTGGTCACCGCGATGACGCCGGCGGCCGGCTCCCCCACCACGACCCGGCTGTGAGGAACGTCGAGGCTGATCACGAAGGCGCTGCGCCCGATCAGGTAGAGCGCGGCGACGGCGAGCAGCACCAGCACCGTCCAGCCGACGACGACCAGCTCGATCCAGGCCACGCCGTAGCCGAACCCGAGGGCGAGCGGAACGACGGCGAGCATCACCCAACCGAGCGGGGTGACGACGGCGGATGCCCGGCGCACCGCGCGCGCGACGGTGAGGCCGAGCGCCCGACCGAGTCGCACCAGAGCGATGACGAAGTCGGCGACCGGGCCGGTGCGGTTGCCGACGATGCGGGTACGCGCGTTGGTGAGTCCCTCGGTCGAGGTGACCGTGTTCGCGCTCGCGCTGGCAGACCGGGTGGGCGTCGAGCGTGAGGTCACGCTCTTCGCTCCGGCCGGTCGGCCGCGCTGACTGGTGGCGGAGCGGTTGCTCACACCGCTTGCCGATCGCTCGGCGGTGGGGTCTCGATCAGCAGCTGGCTGACGATGCTCGATGTCGTGACGCCGTCGAATTCCGCCTCGGGATCGAGAACGAGGCGGTGCGCGAGCACCGGCTCGGCCAGGGCCTTCACGTCGTCCGGGATCACATAGTGCCGCCCGTTCGCCGCCGCGAGTGTCTTGGCCGTGCGGATGAGCGCGAGCGCACCACGCACGCTGGCCCCGAGGCGCACCTCCGGCGTCGATCGGGTCGCCTCGACCAACCGCGAGACGTAGTCGTTGATCGACGCATCGACGTGCACCGAACGGGCGAGCTTCGCCATCTCGACGATCACCTCATCGCTGGCGATGGACGGGACTACGGTGTCGTGGGCGCGCACGCCCGCACCCTCGAGGATGCGCACGGTGGAGGCGTGGTCGGGGTAGCCGATGGAGGTCTTCATGATGAAGCGGTCGAGCTGAGCCTCCGGAAGACGGTAGGTTCCGGCCTGCTCGATCGGGTTCTGGGTGGCGATCACCATGAACGGGGCGCCGACCGCGTGGGTGACGCCATCGACGGTGACCTGGTTCTCCTCCATCACCTCGAGCAGCGCGGCCTGGGTCTTCGGGCTGGCGCGGTTGATCTCGTCCGCAAGCACGATGTTGGCGAAGATCGGCCCGCGGTGGAATTCGAAATCGCCCGAACCCTGGTCGTAGATGCTGACGCCGGTGATGTCGCCGGGCAGCAGGTCGGGGGTGAATTGGATGCGGTTGGTCGAGCCCTTGACGCTCTGCGCCATGGCGCGCGCCAGCGAGGTCTTGCCGGTGCCGGGGAAGTCTTCGAGCAGCAGGTGGCCGTCGCTGAGCAGCGCGGTGAAGGAGAGGCGCACGACGAAGGTCTTACCGAGCAGCACCTGGTCGACGTTCGCCACCAGACGGTTGAAGATGTCGGAGAACCATGTGGCCTGCTCCTGGGTCATCGTCATCGGTTGTGCCTCTCTCGGTGCTGCGGAAATCGGTGGTGCAAGGAAATGTCTCGGTCGCGCGGTCAGCGCGCGACACCGTTGGTGTTGTAGATCAGCTCGTAGGTCTGACCGCCGTTAGCGATTACCCGGATTCGCAGCTCTGCGGTCCCCGGCGGGAGCGGGCCCGTGTCGCAGCTGCCCCCGGTCTCGGCGAAGTCGTGATACTCGGCGTCCGTACCGCAGGAGAACTGCACCGACTGGTATCCGTCGCCGAGACCACTGGGTCGACTCAACCAGGAGAACACTCCGCCCCCGTCGAGCAACACGCCACTGGAGACGAACTGCACGTCCCGAACGGAGGGGTCGACCGAGGTGGGGATCGGGAAGGTGGTGGAATAGGCGCCCTGGCACAGTCGATCGCCGCCGTCGAAACTGCGGCAGGCGCGCAGCTGCACCGACTGGCCCGCGCTGCCATAGGTCACGCCGGTGATGAAGTCGCCCACCGAGATCGGCCCACGTTCCGGTCCGCTGTTGACCGTGTAGTAGAGCTGGTAGTCACCGGTGAGAGTGGTGCCGGCGATCTGCGCCGAGGTGAGCACGACATCCCACACATCGCCATGGCGACTCGGACCACTGAACGTCGCCCCGGAGATAACGCCGGGCCCGATCCGGGCGGCGACCGGCGCACTGGCGGTACAGCCGATCTCGTTGCGGGCGAACACGATGATGGAATAGCGCTGTTCGCTCGAGAGGCCGGAGAAGGTCTTGTCCGTCGCCATCCCCTCCATCTGAGCCGGGCAGACGGGCGCTGCGCCGGTATAGGCGACCGCCGTGTACCCGCTGATGTCGCGCCCGTTGCCGGCGAAGACGCCGCCCCAGTTCACCACGATCGCGTTGTCGTTCACGGATGCGCCGGGCGTACCGACGACCAGGGGCGCACCCGCTGGCACCCCGGATCCGCTCGCCGTGTTCCAGTTGGTGAGACCGGAGAACGAGCCGTTGCGCGGGCTGACCGTGACGTTCACCGATTGGCCGTTGCTGAGGCCACGTGCCTCGACCTGACAGGTCGAGCTGCCGCAGGCGGAGGCGTTGATATCGGCAGACACACCTCCGGCATTGACCACGTAGCGGGTGACGGGACTGCCGCCGTCCGGGGCATTGACCACGGGCCAGCTGATGCGCAGGCCACCGTCGAGCGGGGCGGTGTCGACCCGCGACGGTGCCGGCGGCACCAGGTCAGACCAGATCGGCGAACCCAGGCTGACCGCGGCCGATGCACCGAGCGCGTTCTTCGCCACCACCCGCAGTCGCACCGCGTTGTTCGGGCCGTTACCCGGAGTGGTGATGTCGCAGACGGTGAGGGGGCACGCGGTGGTCGTGCCGGAATCATCCGCTCCCGTGCTCATCGTCACCTCGTAGCCGGTGATAGGCGAGTTGTTGTCGGAGCCGGGGGTCCACTTCAGCGTGATTCGCCGGTCGCCGAATGCGGTGGCGGTGAGGCCGGTCACCGCGTCCGGCTTGTCCTGCACCGACACGGTGATGCTGCCCCAGACCATCCGGTCGGCATCGCCCGTGGCATCGGCGACCTGGTACTGCAGCGTGGTGTTGCCCGGCTCCGCGGAGTTCGACACCGAGATGCTGAGCCGGGAGTTGTCGGAGTTCGGGGTGATCGAGACGCCGGAGGGGAGGGAGCCGCCGTCCAACCCTCGGATGGCGACGACCTTGAGCGGTTTGCCCGGGAAGGGGTTGGTGGCACTGTCGTTGCTCAGCACGTCGACCGACGAGCTCTGGCCACGGGCGACGGCGACGCTGTCGGGTACGGGGACGGCGAGCGGGCGGCTGGAGGCCACCACGTTGAGTTTGATGCGTCCGGACTGGCCGGTGACCAGGGCATCCCGAACGGCGAGCAGAATCGCGGTCGAGCTGCCCTTCGGGGTGCCCTCGTTCGCCTTGAGCGCCAGAGTCTGACCCGTCAGCGTGTAGCTGAAGCCGGCGGGCAGCGGGTTGAGCACGGTGTACGCCAGCTCCGCGGCATCCTTCGGGTGGGGATAGTTGGTGAGCTTCGACAGGTCGATGTCGCGCGAGGCGCCCGGCTCGAAGTCGATCTCGCCGCCGACGAACACCGGTGGCTGGTTCTGCCGTGGTGTCACCGTGATCGGCAGCACCAGGGTCGCCACTCTTCCGGCGGGGTCTGTCGCGGAGCTGCCGTCGGTGACCTCGAACGAGATGCTCGCCGGACCGAAGTACCGGTCCGCCGAGGTGAATCGCAGCGTGTGGTCGTTGACCACCAGGCTGTCGCCGTTCGCGTGGGTGGCCTGCACGGTGGCGGTGCCGGTCAGCTGCACCTTTCGACCGCCGATTGCCAGCACGTACTGGTTCAGATCGATGCGCAGTTCCGCCTCACTGGCCACGGTCAGCACCGGGGCCTTGCGATTGACCTGTGGCAGGGCGTCGTCGAGGCCGGGCACCCAGACGAAGCCGTACGAGACGATCTTCGGGTCATCCGGATTCGCGACGGCGAAGGGGATGATCTGGCTCTTGTTCTGCACGGTCACATGTATCCGCTTGCCGGCGGTGACCGTCGCCTCGCTCGAGTAGCCCGCGAGCAGCGAGACCTTCAGCCCGGATACCGGGCCGTCGGCGAAGAAGGTGTTGCGCAACACGTTCACGTTGATCGCGTCGCGGTTCAGGATGTCCGTGAGGGTCAGCACCGTGTCGTCGACGACCGGGTAGGCGCGCGGCGCATCCGGGGTGACGGTCACCGTGACGAAGTTCTGGCTCCGCCCGCCGAAGTCGTTCTCGATGGTGTACTGCAGCCCGTAGATGGCCGGCTTCTTCGGCGGTGTGATCTGGATGATGTCGCCGACGACCTTGGCCTTGATGTCTTTGCTGTTCGGCTGCACCTTGACGATCGTGAGAGCACCGCCGTCGGGGTCGGAGTCGTTGGCCAGGACCTGCACCGACACGGTGGCCCCGGGGCGGGCGGTCACCTCGTCCTCGACGGCGACCGGGTTGCGGGCGCCCTCTGACTTGGGGCTGATGCCGACCCGCACGGTGCCGGTGGCGCGCGCGCCGAGAGCGTCGATCACCGTGTAGGTGAAGGTGTCGGTTCCGGCCGAATAGTCGCCGGCCTGGTAGTCGAAGAAGTCCGGGCCGGTGAGACTCACCGAACCCTTGTCGGGGTTCGTCTCCTGCCCGAGCAGCTGCACGGAGTCGCCGTCGGGGTCGATTCCGGTGAGCGGCACGGAGATACGCACCTTCTCCCCCGCGAGCACTCGCCCCACGACCGTGACCGGCACCGGCGGATTGTTGGTCGATTCCACGGGCTCCCGCACGGCGATCTTCACCTGCGCCTGCGCGACCTGACCGTCGGGTCCCGCGACCTGGTACACGGCGGAGAAGTCGCCGGTCTTCTGCGGGGCGAGGTAGCGCAGCTTGTCCCCCGAGGCGAAGAGCAGGCCGGAGTCGCCCTTCAGCCCGATCGAGAGCATCGGGTCGAGCGTGAGCTCCTCTCCGTCGGGCTGCACGTCGTTGGCGAGCACGGGGATGTCGATCGCATCGCCGACCCGGACGGTGAGACTGTCATCGTTCGCCACCGGTGGCTGCAGGCGGGCGGGTACCGGGATCTGCACAACGGTGATCACGCCCTCCGCCTCGGCCAGACCGTTGCTGATGCGGTAGTTGAAGCCCACGGGACCGTTGTCGAGCGGAGCGGTGAGCGTCACCCGGATCGCGCGCTGCTCGATGACGTCCGCCCGCACCCCGGCGCCCTGCTCGACGTTGTAGACGCCGGTGACCAGGAGCACGCCACCGGCCGGGTCGATGTCGGTCGATGCCACGTCCACCGTCTGGCTGCTCAGCGTCTGCACGAAGATCGTCTTGGGGATCGTGATCGGCTTGGTGTTCGCGTCCGGCGGGGCCGCGACCTCCACCCGGATCTCGCCGGTGACCGTCTGGTCACCGTCGTTGACGACGTATTCGAGGTAGTGGGTGCCGACCTGACTGCTGGTGAAGCGGAAGGTGCCCGCCTCGAGGCTGGCCACGATCGTCGACCCGCTCTTGGCCGGGACGCTGGCGAGATGCAGCGTTCCCGTGCCCCCGCGCACGTGCTCGAGCGGGGAGATGGTGATCTCCTGGTCGGCGTAGGTCGACACGGGGAAAGGATCGGCGATGATCGGCAGCTGCCCCGGCGGCTTCACCGTCACGCTCAGCGTTCCCGTGTTCTCTGCCCGCCCGTCGGAGGCCACGAGGGTGACCGAGCGCAGTCCCCCGACCGCGCCGCCCTCGCTGAAGGCGAGGGTCCCCTCCGGCTTGTAGCTCACGCCGTCGGGCTCCGCCGTCGATGCCCCCGAGAGGTAGAAGGCGTCGCCGTCCGGGTCGACCCAGTCGCCGAGAACGGATGTCGTCACCCTCCCGCCCTCGACCACGAGTGCCTTGCTCTGCCGCACCTGGGTCGGCGGTGAGTCCTCGGAGGGGAGGCGCACCGCGACCGTCACGTGGGCGCTCGCGATACCGCCCCGCCCGTCGCTGATCGTGTAGTCGAAGCCGACGGTTCCGCTGGCGGTGGGGAGCAGGGTGAGTTGCAGCTGCTGCGCGTTGTTGATCAGGTCGAGATGACCGACGTTCTCCTCGACCTGCGTGAAGTCGGTGATGACGAGCACGTCGCCGTTGGGGTCGTAGTCGTTCAACAGCACCGGCAGCACACTCGAGCGTCCCGGGCGGGCGCCGAGCGAGTCGTCCACCGCCACCGGCGGCGTCTGGGTCTTGTCGTACTCCGGTGGGGTGTCTTCGCTGTCGTCCTGCACCTGCTGCTGGTCCTGGCGCACGGTGATCAACTCGGACCAGTTGTCGATGTACTGTCCGTTCTGCTGCACCGCCCAGGTGCCTCCGCCGCGCGGATCGTTCAGCACCACGGTGTCGCCGTTGACCATGAAGCCGAGTCGGGTCGCCCCGGCCGGCAGCGAGGGAAGCTGCAGCGGGATCCCCTCGCCGCTGCCACAGCGCCGCAGCGCGGTGCCGTCCGACCAGGCGGCATAACTGCAGCCCTTCACCACGACCGGCGCCACGGGGGTGCCGCTGTGTCCGCTCGCGAGCACCGTCGCGGCCCCGCCGCCGAGCGGAACGGAGAGGAGGCCGGAGGAGGTCCCGACGAGCACTGCATCGCCCGCGGGGCTCGGCTGCTGCAGTACCGGGTCGCTGCCGGCGGCGATCCGCGCGCTCAGGTCGATGGTCCCGCCCTCGGTGCGCAGCGTGCGGGCGGCCCGGTCGAGCAGCACCCAGCTGTCGCCGACGGAGGTGATCGAGACATCCGTCGCCGCGGCACCGAACCGCACCCCCGAGGTGCGATCGACGGCGTCCGAGTCGGCGGCATCGACGCGATAGACCTGGCGTGCGGCGTGGGAATACACCCAGAGCACGCCGGCCGGGCTGACGGTGGCGGTCGCGTCGGCGCCGAGGCTCAGCGTCGGCTGGGACTGGGCGTCGAAGTTGGCGAGGTCGGCAAGCGCGAGAATCCAGAACTGGCCGGTGGCCGCGGAGCCCACCACCACGTTGTCGCCGGCGATGAACAGTTCCGGCTGCAGCGGCGGCAGCGGCGCACTGTCGAGCACGCTCGAGGTTGCGGCGTCGACGATGTCGACCTTGGCGTCGGTGCGGTCGAACAGCAGCACTGTCGCCCCGTGTTGCACCACCTCGATGTCGGTGCCGGTACTGGCGACGACGGTGTTGAGCGCGAGCACCTGCGGGTTCGCCCGGCCGATCACCTGCGAGGTGCCGTTGGAGACCCACACCGAGCCGTCGTCGAGGGTGACCTTCTGCGCCGCATATCCGGTGGAGACCAGGGCCAGGGTGATCACGAGGCTCGCGATTGCCGCCCCGCTCACCGAGCTGATGACCAGGGATCGGTGGGCGGCGAGCCACTTCTTCAGCATGACAGCCTCAGCATACGAGCCTCGAGAGCGTCACCCGGAGAAATCCACGCACTTCTCGGTACTGGCCGCGCCGGTCTTTCCCTCGCGGTTGACGGTGACGGTGATACACACCCGTTGGCCGTTCGTGGCGTCGACCGAATAGGTGCGGGTGCTCTGGATGCTCGACTGTCCGTCGCTCGTCGTCACCTGGTACTGGTCCCCCGGTTTGACGCCCGGGTCGACCCAGGTGAACTGCACGGAGTCGGAGTTCGACCGTGCGGAGATGTCGGTGACCTTGGGGATGTCGGTGGAGTTCGCGCGCAGAAGCACGATCGTCGCCGCCGCCCCGAGACCGAGTACCAGCACGCCCGCGGCGATCAGGCTCCACACCAGCGCCCGTACACCCCTGTGCTGCGTAGCGGGTTCGGTGCCAGAGCTTCCGCGCTGGCTGTTCTGCCGAGCACTGCCGGACCCCGCCGGACTCGAACCGCGGATGCCCGCCTGTCGGTCGACAGCCTGGCGGTTCGACTGCTTGAGGACCGTGCCGACCCCGGCATAGCCGACCACGGCCGTGGCGCGCCGCCGGCGGCGGCCCGCCCGCGGTGCCACACCACCCTCGATCGCCCGAACCCGGGTGCGGTCGTCGAAATCGGAGACCGTCGCCATCGCCCAGTCGTCCATCTCGACCTCGATCGGCGTCTGGGGAACCCCGAGCTCGGTCTCGATGGCCTGGAGTTCGCGCACCAGTTCGATCACGCTGCGGGGTCGGGCATCCGTCTTGCGCGACATGGCGCGCTGCAGCAGCTGCTCCAGGCTGCGCGGAACATCGGATCTGCCGAGGGGCTGTGCCTTCGCCCGGTTGATCCGGCCGATCAGATCGGCGGACTTGTTCGACTCGCCCGGAATCTCGAACGGGGAGCGACCCGCGAGCAGCGAGTACACGGTGGCGGCGAACGACCAGACCTCGGACGAGACGCTGCCCGGCGTTTCGTCCATGAGCACCTCGGGAGCCGACCACGGAATCGACATCCCCACCGATTCCGTCGTCTCGAATTCGGTCAGCGTGGAGGCGATGCCGAAGTCGGAGAGCACCGGATGCCCGTAGGCCGTGAGCAGTATGTTCGACGGCTTGATGTCGCGGTGCAGCACGCCGGCGCGATGTGCGGTCTCGATGGCGCTGCCGATCTTCACCGCGATGCGCAGCACCTCGGCGACCGGGATCCGCTCGCGCCGGTAGCGCTCACTCAGCGCGGAGGAGCACAGCTCCATCACCAGGTACGGGCGCCCGTCGGCGGACACGCTGGCCTGGTAGACGGTGAGGATCGACGGGTGCGCGCTCAGCTGAGCCATGAGGTTGGCCTCGGCCTGGAACATCTGACGCACCTGATCGTTGACCACCTCGCTCAGCATCACCTTGACGGCGACCTGACGGCGCGGCATGTTCTGCTCGTACAGGAAGACATCGGCGAAACCGCCGGAGCCGAGCACGTGGATGTGGGCGAAGCCGGGGAGCACGGGCGGAATCGAGGGTAGGCGGCGGGCCATGTCTCTCTCCCTTCCCCGGTGGTCGTGCCCTGTGCTGAGCGCTCAGCGGTTAGTGCTCATTGCTCAGTGCTCAGTGCTCAGTGCTCAGTGCTCAGTGGTGAGAGTCCCCGCAGGGGCGTGCCATGGGGCACTGTCACTCTGGCACGGTCGTGCCCATTCCGACGGCGTCCCGTCGATCCTCTATTGTACGCATGCCGTACCCGAGCCGCCCGCGACCAAAGTGCTGATGAGCGCGCCGTTTCGTATCCCCTGTTCGGGGGGTGCCACTCCGCGTCGGGGCGGGATGTCCGGCTATTCCGTGCGGGCTCTGCGGCTTCGGGGGGCGGTGTCTTCCACCTCGAACTCGCCGTCACTGGCGACCACATCCACCACGACCGTGGTCACGTTGTCACGCCCCCCGCTCTGCACGGCCGCCGCGACCAGCGCCTCGGCGGCGTCGCTCGCGCTCAGTCCGGAGCCGAGGATGCCGCCGATGGCTCGGTCGTCCAGCTCCTTGCTCAACCCGTCGGAGCAGAGCAGCAGGCGGAGCCCCGCGCGCGCCGGGACCGCCCAGAAGTCGATGCGAGGCTCGGCGTTGAACCCGACCGCGCGGGTGATCACGTTGCTCTCCGGGTGCGACTCGGCGTCCTCCGGACGGATCAGTCCTGCGGCGACGAGCTCCTGCACCACCGAGTGATCGACGGTGATCTGCACCAGGCCGACGGGTGGCTCGTCGCCGCCCGCGGCATCCGCTGCCCCGACGGCACCCCAGGCATACACGCGCGAGTCACCGACGTTGAACACCACCCAGTACGGTTCGCCGTCGTGGAGGGTCAGCGCTGCGCCGGTCACGGTCGTGCCGACTCCGAGGGGCAGGTCTGCGGCGGCCAGGGCGATGTCCTCGGTGGCGTCGTGGAGCGCGAGCTCGATCACCGAGGGCTCGACGAAGTCGGGCCCGAGCGCCTCCGCGAGGCGGGTGACGACGGCCGCGCTGGCGAGGTCTCCGGCGGAATGGCCGCCCATGCCGTCGGCCACCGCGAAGACGGGTGACTCGGCGATGTAGCTGTCTTCGTTCAGCTTGCGCTTGAGGCCGACATCCGTGGCAGCCCCCCAGGCCAGCCGTAAGCCGGCGTCGGCACGGCCGGGCAGCGTCAGCGCCAGTTCTGCGCTGCTGCGTCCGACTTCGGTCACGGTGGCCTCCCGGCGACGACGACACGGCCGTCCCGAGGGGGCGGGGCCGAGCGGATGGGCTGAGCTAGGAACTCTCGCGGCTCTGCAGCGGGAGGATCTCGACGAGGTTACCGTCGCCGATATCGATAACGGTACCGGGCTGCACGACCACGGATTCACCCTGACGCAGCTTCTGCGTGTCGCGCCCGGGCGGGGTGACCGTCGTGCCGTTGGTCGAGCGCAGATCGGTGGCGATCACCAGGGTGCCCTGCTGCCGCAGCTCGAGATGGGTGCCGGAGACCTCCTTGTGTGGAGATTCGACGCGCGCGAGCAGCGGCGGCTCGGCGGTGAGGATGCGCGGTGGGGTGGGTGCGCGCCCGATCAGCACGGGCGTCTCGAGTGATATCGCGCGACCGTTGTTCACCCGGAAGCCGTAGGCGAAGACTCGCTCCCGCGCCGGCTCGGGCGGGTCGAGCACGTCGGCGACGGAACCCCTCGGCTGCTCGGGCTCCGCCAGCGCGGGCGGCGTGGGCGGCACGGGCTGTGCGAGCTGGACATCGTCCCGCGACGCGGAGGGGCGGGAGCGGATGACCGTGTCGGCATCGATGCCGGACCCCGCGTCATCCGTTCCGCTGGTTGGCGGCACGGGCGCTCTCTCGACACGCGGACGAACGATGGTCTCCTCGTCGGGCGTGGGGGTCTCGCCGTCCGTCACGCTCAGCCGCCGATGTAGGACATCACGTGCTTGATGCGCGTGTAGTCCTCGAAGCCGTAGCTCGACAGGTCTTTGCCGTAGCCGGAGTGCTTGAAACCGCCGTGCGGCATCTCGGCGACCAGCGGGATGTGGGTGTTGATCCAGACGCAGCCGAAATCGAGGTGCTTGGCGAAGCGCATGGCGCGCCCGTGGTTCTCGGTCCACACGCTCGACGACAGGCCGTACTGCACACCGTTCGCCCACTCCAGGGCTTCAGCCTCGTCGGTGAACTTCTGCACGGTGATCACGGGTCCGAAGATCTCGCGCTGCACCGCCTCGTCGGTCTGCAGCAGACCCGAGACGATCGTCGCCTCGTGAAAGTAGCCGGTGCTGCCCTGGCGGTGACCGCCGAGCTCGATGGTCGCATTGTCGGGCAGGCGGTCGATGAATCCGGTGACCTGGGCGAGCTGGTTCGCGTTGTTGACCGGGCCGAACAGGATGCCGTCCTCGTCGGGCGCACCGGTCTTCGCGTTGTCGCGGGCGTAGGCGGCGAGCGCGGCGACGAACTCGTCGTGGATGCCGGCCTGCACCAGCACGCGGGTGGCCGCCGTGCAGTCCTGGCCGGCATTGAAGTAGCCGGCGGTCGCGATGCCCTCCACGGCGAGCGCGATGTCGGCGTCGTCGAAGACGATGACCGGTGCCTTGCCGCCGAGCTCGAGGTGCACGCGCTTCAGGTCGCTGGCGGCGGCGCGGGCCACCTCCATGCCCGCCCGCACCGATCCGGTGATCGACACCATCTGCGGCGTCGAGTGCTCGATCATCGCGGCGCCCGTTGTGCGATCGCCGGTGATGACGTTGAGCACACCCTTCGGCAGGAACTCGGCCGCGACCTCGGCCAGCAGGAGGGTCGACGACGGTGTGGTATCGCTCGGCTTCAGCACCGTGGTGTTACCGGCGGCGATGGCCGGGGCGAACTTCCAGACCGCCATGTTGAGCGGGTAGTTCCACGGGGTGACCTGGCCGATCACTCCGATCGGTTCGCGGCGGATCTGCGAGGTGTGGTCCTTCATGTACTCGGCGGAGGCCATGCCGTTCAGGTGCCGCGCCTCGCCGGCGAAGAAGCGGATCTGGTCGACGGAGAGCAGGATCTCGTCCTCGACCAGAGAGCCGCGCGGCTTGCCGGTGTCCTTCGACTCGAGGTTCGCGAACTCGTCCGCCCGCGCCTCCATCGCGTCGGCGATGCGGAACAGCGCGAGCTGACGCTCCCCCGGCGTGGTCTCGCCCCAGCTCTCGAAGGCGGTGGCGGCGGCGTGGAACGCGGCATCGACATCCGCTCTTCCGGAGACCGGGGAGGTGCCGTAGACCCCCTCGGTGGCGGGGTCGATGAGGTCGAACTCGCCATCGCCCTTCGCCTCTACGTACTGGCCATCGATGAAGTTGCGCAGCTCACTCATGCCTCCACCATAATGCCGCCGGGTAAACGGCCGATAGCCACCGAATCCGCAGGAAAAAGGGCCCACTGGTGCGGATTCGCTTGTGAGAGAGCAGAGGGGCTGACAGAATCAGGGCATGAGCCCCACCTCGAAGCCCGTGCAACTCGACGATGTCTCCAAGGCGATCATCGAGCAGCTGCAGGCCGACGGACGCCGTTCCTACGCCGAGATCGGCAAGGCGGTCGGACTGAGCGAAGCCGCGGTGCGCCAGCGGGTTCAGAAGTTGACCGATTCCGGGGTCATGCAGGTCGTGGCCGTCACCGACCCGATGCAGCTCGGCTTCTATCGCCAGGCGATGATCGGCGTGCGCGTCACCGGCGACACCACCGGGGTGGCCGAACGGCTCGGTCACATCGCCGCCGTCGACTACGTGGTGCTCACCGCGGGGAGCTTCGACATCCTCGCCGAGGTGGTGTGCGAGAACGACCAGGACCTGATCGACCTGCTGAACAAGGAGATCCGCTCGATCCCGGGCGTGCTCTCCACCGAGACCTTCGTCTATCTGAAACTGCAGAAGCAGTTCTACAACTGGGGAACAAGGTAAATCATGACCATGCCCACGCCCGTCGACACGGCATCCGCGCCCTCCAGCACCCCCGCTCGGTCGTACGACGAGGCGGATCTGCAGCGGAAGGCCAAGGATCACCTCTGGATGCACTTCAGCCGGCAGTCCGTGATGGAGGACGGCCATGGCGTGCCGATCATCGTCAAGGGCGATGGCCACCACATCTGGGACAGCCAGGGACGCAAGTACTTCGACGGGCTGAGCGGCCTGTTCGTGGTGAACGCCGGGCACGGTCGTCGTCGCCTGGCCGAGGCCGCGGCCCGGCAGGCCGAGGAGCTCGCCTTCTTCCCGATCTGGTCCTACGCGCACCCGAACGCCATCGAGCTGGCCGACCGTCTCGCCGACTACGCGCCCGGCGACCTCAACCGGGTGTTCTTCTCCACCGGCGGCGGCGAGGCGGTGGAGACCGCGTTCAAGCTGGCCAAGTACTTCTGGAAGCTGCAGGGACGCCCGACCAAGCACAAGGTGATCTCCCGCGCTGTCGCCTACCACGGCACGCCGCAGGGAGCCCTCGCCATCACCGGCATCCCGGCGATGAAGGAGATGTTCGAACCGGTGACCCCCGGCGGCTTCCGCGTGCCGAACACCAACTTCTACCGCGCGCCAGAGCACGCCGACGACCTGAACGCCTTCGGCCAGTGGGCGGCCAACCGCATCGAGGAGATGATCCTGTTCGAGGGCCCCGAGACGGTCGCCGCCGTCTTCCTCGAGCCGGTACAGAACTCCGGCGGATGCTTCCCGCCGCCGCCCGGATACTTCCAGCGGGTGCGCGAGATCTGCGATCAGTACGACGTGCTGCTCGTGGCCGACGAGGTCATCACCGGCTTCGGTCGCATCGGCGAGATGTTCGCCTCCACCACCTACGGCTTCCAGCCCGACATGATCACCTGCGCCAAGGGCATGACCAGCGGCTACTCCCCCATCGGCGCGACGATCGTGAGCGACCGCATCTACGAGCCCTTCAAGCACGGGCAGACGTCGTTCTATCACGGCTACACCTTCGGTGGTCACCCGGTCTCGGCCGCCGTCGCCCTGGAGAACCTCGACATCTTCGAGGAGGAGAAGCTGCTCGAGAACGTGCGCACCAACTCCCCGGTATTCCGCTCGACGCTCGAGAAGTTGCTCGACCTGCCGATCGTCGGCGACGTGCGCGGCGACGGCTACTTCTTCGGCATCGAGCTGGTGAAGGACAAGGCGACCAAGGAGACCTTCGACGACGACGAGTCGGAGCGTCTGCTGCGCGGATTCCTGTCCAAGGCCCTCTACGACAACGGCCTGTACTGCCGCGCGGACGACCGCGGCGATCCGGTGGTGCAGCTCGCCCCGCCACTCACCATCGGCCCCGCGGAGTTCGACGAGATCGAGGGCATCCTGCGCCGTGTGCTGACCGAGGCCGGCCAGCTTCTGTGATGGGAGGGCTCCCCTGAGCGTTCGGCCGTACCGCGACCTCAGCTTCTGGTTCGACTCGCTCGACGAGAGGTTCGTCCCCCGCGCGCCGCTCGACGGTGACAGCACCGCGGACGTCGCGATCGTCGGCGCCGGGCTGACCGGGCTGTGGACGGCGTACTACCTCGCCAAGGCCGACCCGTCCGTGCGCATCGTCGTGCTCGAGAAGCACATCGCCGGCTTCGGCGCGTCCGGTCGCAACGGCGGCTGGTGCTCGGCCCTGTTCCCTGCCTCCACCGCGAAGCTGGAACGGATGCACGGCCGTCCCTCCGCACTCGCCATGCGCGGCGCCATGATCGACACCGTCGACGAGGTCGGGCGGGTCGCGACCGCCGAGGGGATCGACTGCGACTACCGGAAGGGCGGGACCGTGACCTTCGCCCGCGGTGCGGTGCAGCGTGCCGCCGCCCAGGCTGAGGTGGCGGATGCCGCGGCCTACGGTGTGGATGAGATCATCCAGACGGCGCAGGGCAGCTTCGATCCCGCGTGCGCCCGTGTGCACCCGGGCAAGCTCGTGCGCGGTCTGGCCCGCGTGGTCGAGTCCATGGGGGTGCGAATCGCCGAGCAGACCGAGGTGCTCGACTGGCAGCCGCACCGCGTGCTGACCGACCGGGGCACGGTTACCACCGACACCGTGGTGCTCGCCACCGAGGGGTACGGCGTGACGCTCCCGCAGACGCACCGCGATGTGCTGCCGCTGTACTCGCTGATGATCGCGACCGAGCCGCTCAGCGATGCCGACTGGCGCGAGTTCGGCATCGAGCACGGGCAGACCTTCGCCGACTTCCGGCACCTGCTGGTCTACGGCCAGCGCACCGCCGACAACCGGGTCGCCTTCGGCGGGCGCGGCGCGCGGTATCACTGGGGCTCGAGCATCCGTTCCTCCTACGACCGGGCGCCTGACGTGTTCGAGCACCTGCGCGCGACCCTCGCCGAGCTGTTCCCGGCCACCCTCGATGTCACGGTGACGCATCGCTGGGGCGGCCCGCTGGGCGTACCGCGGGACTGGCACGCCAGCGTGCGGCACGACCCCGTGACCGGCATCGCGAGCGCGGGCGGCTACGTCGGCGACGGACTGAGCACCACCAACCTCGCGGGGCGCACGCTTCGCGACCTCATCATCGGCCGGACGACCGACCTGACCGCTCTGCCGTGGGTCGGCCACCGCTCACCGCGGTGGGAGCCCGAGCCGCTGCGCTACCTCGGCGCGAACCTCGGCACGGCGGCAATGGCCGCCGCCGACACGGAGGAGCGCCTCACGGGGGCGGCCTCGCGCATCGCGAAACTGATGGCGCCGCTCACAGGTCACTGACCGGGTGCGGGTCGCCCGCGTCTCGGTACCAGTTCACGACATTCAGGTCAGACCGGGGCGCCGCCGGAATATCCGCCTGCCACCTCGATCTGACCTGAATTCTGCGAACTACCGCCCGAGGAAGATCGGGTTGCTCAGCGCGGCCATCGGGCCGAGCTGCAGCTGGGCGCCCATGCCATTGCCGTTGCCGGGGGCGCCGGTGGCCAGCGGATGCCGCACCTCCACGCGCACATAGCGCGCGAGCTGTGGGGTGGTCACCCAGGTGCTCGTGCCGCTGCCTGTCGCCGACAGCTGCACCTGCTGGGTCTGTCCCTCGTCGGTGATGAACCGGATAACGCCGTTCGGCACGCCCGCCGCGGTCGCGGTGACGGTGACCTGCGCGTCGCGGGCGACGGCGAGCCGCTCGCCGATGCCGACCGTCTTGCCGCCGCCGGTCACCTGGAAGTCGAGCTGGACATCCGCCGACTCGGCGATCCAGCTGGTTCCGCGCCGAACGCCCTGCAGGATCTGCTCGCGCGACAGGCCGTCGGCGAGCACGACGTTGTGCGGCAGGCCGATCACCTGCGGTTCGCTGTGCGCGTCGCTGTTGCCCATCGCGGGCAGCCAGTGGTCGCCGTGGCCGGAGTTCACGGCGAGCATGGAGTCCCAGGTCTCGACGGCCGACTCGTCATCCGCCGTCCAGGGGCCGTTCCAGATCTCCACGGCATCCGCCTCCGCATAGCCGAACTTCCAGCGGCACGCGACGTAGGGGCAGTACGGATGCGCGGGGACGACGAGTCCGCCGTCGCGGTGGATCTGGCGGGTCGCCTGGGTGTACTCGTCCTCGCCCGAGCGGTAGCGCCAGTCGATCCAGTCGCCGGGGGTGACGCCGAGCGCCAGATAGTGGCCGTTGCGGGTGGTCACCTCCTCGCCCACCACGATCAGCAGATCGTCACCGGCCAGCGGGCCCCAGGCGCCATGCGAGGCCTGGGTGTTGTGATCCGTGCTGACGATGAAGTCGAGGCGCGCGGCGCGGGCTCCGGCGGCGACCTGCTCGGGGGTGCGCTTGCCGTCGGAGTGCACGGTGTGCAGATGCGCATCACCGCGGTACCAGGCGCGGCCACGGCCGGCGGCCTTCGTCGCCGGGTAGGTCGGCACGGGCGCCGTGGCGTCGTCCCCGAAGTCGAGGGTGACGGTGACGGTGTAATCCATTCCCGCCTGCGAGACCTGGTACGCACCGAGGATGACGTTCCAGGTTCCGGCCGAGACGCGGCCGGCGATGTAGCCGGGGGTGGCTTCGGCCGCGCTGATGAAGAACTCGGTCTTCGAGCCACCGGACCAGCCACGGAAGCCGCGGCCGCCGACATCCAGCCCATGCTGGTCGAAGATGCCGATGTCGCAGGAGTTCGCCAGCGTGCCGGAGGGGACCGCGGGCTTGCTGTAGGAGTAGCTCACCGAGATCTTGTTGACGCCGCGCGGCACCTCGACCGGCAGGTACACCCAGTCGGCGGCACCGGCCTGGAGCGAGCCGGTGATGGTCTGGGTGCGGCTGCTGCCGGTGCTGGCGGCGGCGAACGACATCGGCGTGAGCACGACGGCGGCACCGGCGACGGCGGCGGCTCCCGCCGCACCGAGGAAGCCGCGTCTGCTGGGAGTGAAATGGGGGACGAGGGGTGTGGCTGACATGCGCCCGACCGTAGGGAGTGTCGATGAACCGCAGGCAAACATCCCCCGAACGGGGGTATACGCACCCGTCCCCCTGCGGGCCATCCGAACCTGCTACGCCCCTAGGCTGAACGGATGTCTTCCGCAGTCAGCTACGCCCGATACGGCGGCCCCGAAGTGCTCGAGATCATCGATGTGCCGGAGCCGCACGCCGGCCCGGGCCAGGTCCGAGTCGCCGTGCGGGCGGCCGGACTCAATGCCTTCGACGTCAAGCTCCGCCGCGATCCGGCGATCATGCCCTCGCATACGCTGCCGAGTCGTCAGGGCTCGGAATTCTCCGGGGTGATCGACGAGTTGGGCGATGGCGTGGCCGGCCTGACGGTCGGCGACGAGGTGCTGGGCTGGGCGCCGCTGAACGCCCAGGCGGAGTATGTGGTCGTGAACTCGAAGCATGTCGCCGCCAAGCCCGCCGCGCTCGACTGGGCCACCGCCGGTGCGCTGTACTCGGTGGGCAACACCGCCCTGCGATCGACGGATGCCGTCGCCCCCGGCGCCGCCGACACCGTGCTGGTCAGCGCTGCCGCCGGTGGGGTCGGGCTGCTGGCGGCACAGTTCGCGCTGCGGGCGGGCGCCACCGTGATCGGCACGGCGAGCGAGGCGAATCACGAGTTCCTCCGCGGCCTGGGCATCATCCCGGTCAGCTATGGGCCGGGGCTCGCCGACCGCATCCGCGCCGTCGCACCGCAGGGCATCACGGCGGTCATCGACAGTGCCGGCGAGGAGACCGTGCTGGCGGGCCTCGAGCTCGGGGTCGCACCCACGCGGATCAACAGTGTGGTCTATTTCGAGGGCGCGGAGAAGTACGGCATCTCCACCGTCGGTTCCGGCAGGAAGACATCCGCAGAGCTCTGGGAGCTGGCCAGTCTCGTCGCCGCCGGCGAACTGGTGCTGCCGATCGCCGCGACCTACCCGCTGGAGCAGGTGCGCGAGGCCTACGAGCGGCTCGAGTCGCGCCACCTGCGCGGCAAGGTCGTGCTGCTGCTCGGGTAGCGGGCCTGCCTAGGCCGGCGGGAACAGTGCGGAGATCTCGGCCAGGTCTTCGGCGGTCGGGTTCCACGCGGTGGCGGCCTCGACGTTCTGCACGATCTGCTCCGGCTTGGTCACTCCGGCGATGACACTCGTCAGCCCGGGCTGTGCGAGCAGCCAGGCGAGGGTCGCGGCCAGCATCGTGACGCCCTGACGCTCGCAGAAGGCGGCGTAGCGCTCCATCGCCTCCCACGGCACGTCGTCGAGCACGTGCGGGCGGATCGCCATGATGCGACTGTCGGCCGGGCGCGCTCCGCCGTTGAACTTGCCGGTGAACAGGCCGTTGTAGAGCGGGAAGTAGGGGAGGAAGCCCAGGCCGTAGTTGTTCACCGCGGGCAGCACCTCGTCCTCGACCCCGCGCACCAGTAGCGAATACTCGTTCTGCGCCGAGATGAACTTCGGGTGGCCGCCGAGGATGGCCTGGTACTCGGCGTCGGCGATCTGCCAGCCGGTGAGGTTCGAGTGGCCGATGTAGCGCACCTTGCCCTCGGTGATCAGGTCGTCGAGCACCGAGAGCGTCTCTTCGATCGGGGTGGAGGGGTCGGGAGTGTGCAGCTGGTAGAGGTCGATCCAGTCCGTCTGCAGCCGCCGCAGGGATGTCTCGACCGCGATGCGCACGTAGCGGCGCGAGGCCCGCGCCCCCCAGTCCGGTCCGTTGTCGCCGGCCATATTCATGCCGAACTTCGTCGCGAGCACGATGTCGCCGCGGCGACCGCGCAGCGAATTGCCCATGAGGGTCTCGCTCAGACCGCGCTCCGAGCCGTAGATGTCGGCAGTGTCGAACAGGGTGACGCCCGCATCGATCGCCGCGTGGATGACCGCGTCGGTGCCCTCCTGGGTCTCCGTCGCGGTCTGCGCGCGACCGAAGTTGTTGCAACCGAGTCCGATCGTGGAGACGACGAGTCCGGAGTTGCCGAGGGTGCGGTAGTCGATTTCAGCCATGCTGATCAGCCTAGGCCGCGGTTCCCCTCCCCCACATCCCGGTCCGTGCCGGCATCGGTTCACAGGTCCGAAAAGCGCCAGAGCGATGACGGATGCCCCGGCTACAGTCGAACCATGACCACCAGCGAAGCCCCCACCGTCGCGGTCCCGACTCCTGCTGTCCCGACTCGTGCTGTCCCGACTCGTGCTGTCCCGTCCGCCGATCGATCCGCCCCCGCGCACGGCATTCCGGCCGCGCCCGCCGCGCTGCGCCGTGTCGATAGCCCGATCGGCCGCATCGAGCTCACCGGCGACGGCAGTGCCGTCACCTCGCTCACCATCGAGCGCGGCGGCCATCTGCCGCTCGAGGAGCAGCCGGAGCACAGCGACGCCATCCTCGACCGTGCGGCCACCCAGCTGGGCGAGTACTTCGCTGGCGCACGCACCGGATTCGACGTGCCGGTGCGGCTGGTCGGCACCCCGTTCCAGGAGGCGATCTGGGCGGCGCTACACGACCTGAGTTTCGGCGAGGTCGTCTCCTACGGCGATCTCGGCAGGCTCACCGGTCGCCCCACCGCCGGGCGGGCGGTCGGCGGCGCCGTCGGCGCCAATCCCGTGCCCCTCCTCGTGCCCTGCCACCGTGTGTTGGCGAGCAACAACCGGATCACCGGCTACAGCGCCGGCGAGGGCATCCCCACCAAACTGTGGCTGCTCGAGCACGAGGGGATCACGGCCTTCGCATGAGCACGGCCGACGCTCTCATCACGACGCCACGCCCCGCCCTCGTCGTCGGAGAAGACGGCCGCGCACGCTGCGCCTGGGGTGCATCCGACTCCGAATACCGTCGCTACCACGACGAGGAATGGGGCACTCCCCTACACGGCGACCGGCCCCTCTTCGAGAAGCTGAGCCTCGAGGGCTTCCAGGCCGGGCTGTCGTGGATCACGATCCTCCGTCGCCGGCCGACCTTCCGCGAGGCGTTCCACGACTTCGACATCGATCCGGTCGCGGAGCTGACCGAGGCCGACGAGGCCGAGCTGCTGCTCAATCCGGGCATCATCCGCAACCGCGCGAAGATCTCGGCCACCATCTCGAACGCGCGCATCATCCGCGAACTCGTGCGCGATGCGCCCGGCGCCTTCGATGAGCTGATGTGGAGCTTCGCCCCCGCGAAGACGAGCGCGCGACCGCGCAGCTTCGCCGACATTCCCGCCGTGACGCCAGAGTCGACGGCGCTCAGCAAGGAGCTCAAGAAGCGCGGACTGCGCTTCGTCGGGCCGACGACCATGTACGCCCTCATGCAGTCGGCGGGCATGGTCGATGACCATATCGAGGGCTGCTGGCGCGCGTAGGGCACTGGGCAGGCGGGTCGATCAGCGCATGGGCCAATCAGCACATGGGCAGATCAGCGGAGCGGCGCCCCACGGCCTGACGCAGATCAGGTGGTCGGGGCGGACCAGGCGTTGGCGTAGTTGTAGCCGACGGAGCCGTAGCCGACCAGCGGCGGGCCGTAGCCGGCCGCGCTGATGAGCTCCGGACGGTAGACCTCCGCGCGTGAGCCGAGGATGAAGGCCCAGACGAACGGGAGGAAAATGCCGAGCACGAGAAACCCGCCGGTCTTGCCGAAGGCGAGACCGGTGCGGTACATCCCGATGTAGAGGAAGATCGCGCTGACCGTGCTGCCGTACGGAATCACTCCGAGCAATGCCAGCCAACCCGGCTGCCCGCCGAGCTGCAGCCAGACCCAGCGGTTGTAGAACGGCACCCAGGCGATCCATGGTCGCACGCCGACCTTGCGGAACAACGACATCAGCGACAGAGCTGTCAGCACGTAGGCGGCGAGAGCGACCATGAGGCTGAAGACGATCACCACGGACAGGATGCCGAAGTAGGCCGCGATGAACAGGCCCGGGTCGCCGGAGTAGTAGTAGCCGTTCGGATCGTGAGGGTCCATGCGCTCACCTTAGCCGCGAGCGCGACTGCGCTCGTCCGCCCGGCAGCTCGCGGTGGTGCGGGCGGCAGGGCACGGCGGCGCTCAGCGGGCCGCGACGACCTCGGGCACCACGAGCTCCAGCTCGGCGGGGGCGCCCCGGGTGAGGCGGATCCCCGAGTCCGCGGCCCAGGCCAGCAGGGAGTCTGCATTCGGATGCTCGATCCCGGCCTCCACGACCGCCCGGGTGAACTCGCCCTTGCCCTTCTTGTTGAAGTGATTGAGGGCACGACGACGACCATCCGCGCCCTCGGCGACGACACGGAGGAACAGCGCACCCTCGGGTGCCGGGCCGAGATCGACGTAGGCCTCAGACCGCAGGTCGAGGATCAGCCCGTCATGCTCGGAGAGAGCAGCCGAGACCGGCGCGCGCCAGTGCTTCTTCAGCGGCAGGTTCGGCAGCCGCGAATCATGCGACAGCCGATAGGGCGGCACCGCGTCTGACGCGCGCAGCAGCCCGAACAGGGCCGAGTGGATGACGACGTGGGTGTCGGCGAAGGCGCGAGCGGCGGCATCCAGGCTCTGCACCTCGAGCGCGTCGTAGAGCACTCCGGTGTAGAGCTCGAGTGCGGGCATCGTCGCCGCGGCACGCACCGCGCGATTGCGGTCGATCTCGAACTGTTGCGACGGTCCGATCTTCAGAGCCGTGGCCATGGTGGAGCGATTGCTGGAGAGTCTGCGCAGTGCGGAGAGGGTCGCGCGGCGAGGCGACGTGAGCCCCGGAAACCCGAGCGACGACAGATCGAGAGCGGAGCCATCCGTGCCCGGCCCGCCCTGGATGGGGCTGTCCCGCTTGGTCTCGGAGGGCGGCAGCAGCAGAAGCACGCCGCGCCGACTAGCTCTCGAGGAAGGCGAGCGCGGCCTCGACGTTCGCCCCGAGCGGGCCGACCGAGTCCAGGCTGATGCGCGCGATCGCGGCGCTCGGCCCGGACCAGGGCTGGTACTCGTCGAGACTCTGCTCGACGGCGTAGCTACTCGGGCTGGCGTATCGACTCGCCAGAGACTCGCGCTTCGAGAGCCGCTCGCGATGAATCTCGGGGTCGGAGCAGACGACCTCGATGAACTTGAGGGTCTCTCCCCGCGCCTGCGCCAGGCGCACCCACTGCTCGCGGGCGGGATCGACCGCGTTCACCGCGTCGACGATCACATGTTGACCCGAGTCGAGCACGAACCCGGCGATGGTCTCCGCGACGAGGTACGCGGCGAGTCCGGTCGGCTGATCTGAGTCGATGCCGGCCCGCAGAATCGAGGCCTCGATCGGATCGACGGACACCACCGAGGCGCCGAGCCGACCGCCGAGGACCTCGGCGATCGTGCTCTTGCCTGCGGCGGGAAGCCCGGCCATCGCGATCAGCATGGGGATGAGACGATCAGACCAGCGCTGCGGTGCGCGACACGATCGTGACCGTGTCGTGCTCCACCGAGAGGAATCCGTCTTCTGCGTTCGCCGTGAAGACGGCGCCGTCGGCCGTGATGCGCACCTCACCGGCGGCGAGGATCGCCAGCACGGGCTCATGCCCGGGCAGGATGCCGATCTCGCCCTCGGTCGTGCGGGCGACCACCATCGACGCCGTGCCGGCCCAGACCTCGCGGTCGGCCGACACGACGCTCACCTGGAGTTCGTGCGCGTTGAGTTCGGCCATGGTCAGCCGTTCTCCTTCTGGATCTTCGCCCACTGCTCTTCGACGTCGGAGATTGCACCGACGTTGAAGAAGGCCTGCTCGGCGACGTGGTCGAACTCACCCTTGGTGATCGCGTCGAACGACTCGATCGTGTCCTTGAGCGGGACGGTCGAGCCCTCGACACCGGTGAACTTCTTCGCCATGTAGGTGTTCTGCGACAGGAACTGCTGGATGCGACGGGCGCGGGAGACGGTGATCTTGTCTTCCTCGGAGAGTTCGTCCACACCGAGGATCGCGATGATCTCCTGGAGTTCCTTGTTCTTCTGCAGAATCGCCTTGACGTTGGTCGCGACCCGGTAGTGGTCGGCACCCAGGTAGCGCGGGTCGAGGATGCGGCTGGTCGAGGTCAGCGGGTCGACGGCCGGGTACAGGCCCTTCGATGCGATCTCGCGGCTGAGCTCGGTGGTCGCGTCGAGGTGGGCGAAGGTGGTCGCCGGCGCGGGGTCGGTGTAGTCGTCGGCCGGCACGTAGATCGCCTGCAGCGAGGTGATCGAGTGACCACGGGTCGAGGTGATGCGCTCCTGGAGCACACCCATCTCGTCCGCGAGGTTCGGCTGGTAGCCGACGGCGGAGGGCATACGACCGAGGAGGGTCGACACCTCAGAACCGGCCTGCGTGAAGCGGAAGATGTTGTCGATGAACAGCAGAACGTCCTGGTTCTGCACGTCACGGAAGTACTCCGCCATCGTCAGCGCGGAGAGCGCGACGCGAAGACGCGTTCCCGGCGGCTCGTCCATCTGGCCGAAGACGAGGGCCGTCTTGTCGAAGACACCCGCCTCTTCCATCTCGCCGATGAGGTCGTTGCCCTCACGGGTGCGCTCACCGACACCGGCGAACACCGAGACACCGCCGTGGTCCTGCGCGACGCGCTGGATCATCTCCTGGATGAGGACGGTCTTGCCGACGCCTGCACCACCGAAGAGGCCGATCTTTCCACCGAGCACGTACGGCGTGAGCAGGTCGATGACCTTGATACCGGTCTCGAACAGTTCGGTCTTCGACTCGAGCTGGTCGAAGGGCGGTGGCTCGCGGTGGATGGACCAGCGGTCCGCGAAGTCGTAGGTCTCGCCGGGCTCGCCGTTGAGCACCTCGCCGATGACGTTGAAGACCTTGCCCTTGGTGGCGTCGCCGACGGGGACCGTGATGGGTCCACCGGTGTCGCGCACCTCCTGGCCACGGACCAGGCCGTCGGTCGGCTTGAGCGCGATGGCGCGGACGAGGTCGTCACCGAGGTGCTGTGCTACCTCGAGGGTGATCTCGGTCGACTCGCCATCGATGGTGATGGTGGTCTTGAGCGCGTTGTAGATGGTCGGGATCGAGTCGTGCGGGAACTCGATGTCGACGACCGGTCCGGTGACGCGCGCGATGCGACCGATGCCGGGCGTGACCGCCTCGGCGGCTCCGGTCTCTGGGGCTGTAATGGTCATGGTCCCTATTCTCCTTCGGAGGTTCTATCGCTTGCTGCCCGAGAGTGCGTCGGCGCCGCCGACGATCTCGGAAATCTGCTGGGTGATCTCGGACTGGCGGGCGTTGTTCGCCAGTCGGGTGTAGTCGGTGATGAGCTTGTCGGCGTTGTCGCTCGCCGACTTCATCGCGCGCTGCGTCGCCGCGTGCTTGCTGGCCGCCGACTGCAGCATCGCGTTGAAGATGCGGCTCTCGATGTAGACGGGAAGCAGGGCGTCGAGGACGTCGCCGACCTCGGGCTCGAACTCGTACAGCGGCAGGGCCTCGTGCTCACCCGGCTCCTCGATACCTTCGACGACCTCGAGCGGCAGCAGACGCACGACCTCGGGGGCCTGCGTGAGCATGCTGACGAAGCGGTTGTAGACGATGTGGATCTCGTCGACGCCGCCCTCGGAGGTGGGCTGGATGAACTTGTCGACCAGCACGCCGCCGATCTCCTGCGCCGTCACGAACTCGGGCGCATCCGTTCCCCCGATCCAGGCCTGGATCGACTCACGGCGACGGAAGGCGAAGTACCCGACGGCCTTGCGGCCGACCAGGTAGTAGACGATGTCCTTGCCCTGCGAACGCAGCAGCGTCGCCAGCTCCTCTGACTCCCGCAACACGTTCGTGTTGAACGCGCCCGCGAGACCGCGGTCGGAGGAGAAGATGACGATCGCGGCGCGTTCGATCTTCTCCGGCTCGGTGGTGAGGATGTGATCGACGTTCGAGAAGGTCGCGACGGCCGAGACCGCACGGGTCACGGCACGGGCGTACGGGCTGGATGCATGAACCCGGGCCAGCGCCTTCTGGATGCGCGAGGCGGAGATCAGCTCCATGGCCCGAGTGATCTTCTTGGTCGTCTGGGCAGACTTGATCCTCTGCCGGTAGACCCGAAGTTGCGCTGCCATGTCGTGTTCTTTCTTTCTGAGTGGCTGTGTGAAGAAAACCTGTGGTGGAGGGGCGGATGTCGCCGGCGGGGTCTCGCGACCCCGCCGGCCGAGAGGCGACTAGCGCTTCTGCTTGACGATCTGCTCCTGGTTGATGTCCTCGGCCTCGGCGGCGTCGAACGCCTCCGAACCGGCGGCGTTCAGCGACTGGCCCTCGCCGGTCTGGAACTCGAGCTTGAACGCGTCGACCGCCTTGTCCAGCTCTGCCACGGTCGCGTCATCGAGCACGTTGGTCTCGCGCAGCGTGGTGAGCACCTCGGTGTTGCGACCGAGGTAGTCGAGCAGTTCGCGCTCGAAGCGCAGGACGTCTTCGATGGCGACCTCGTCGAGCTTGCCGTTCGTTCCGGCCCAGATCGAGACGACCTGATCCTCGACGGGATACGGCGAGTACTGCGGCTGGCGCAGCAGCTCGGTGAGGCGTGCGCCACGGGCGAGCTGGCGACGGCTGGTCGCGTCCAGGTCGGAGGCGAACAGGGCGAAGGCCTCGAGCGAGCGGTACTGCGCGAGCTCGAGCTTCAGCGTTCCGGAGACCTTCTTGATCGACTTCACCTGCGCGTCGCCACCGACGCGGGAGACGGAGATACCCACGTCGACCGCCGGACGCTGGTTGGCGTTGAAGAGGTCGGACTGCAGGAAGATCTGGCCGTCGGTGATCGAGATCACGTTGGTCGGGATGTAGGCCGAGACGTCGTTCGCCTTGGTCTCGATGATCGGCAGACCGGTCATCGACCCTGCACCGAGCTCGTCGGAGAGCTTGGCACAACGCTCGAGCAGGCGGGAGTGCAGGTAGAACACGTCACCGGGGTATGCCTCACGTCCCGGCGGGCGGCGCAGCAGCAGCGACACGGCGCGGTAGGCCTCAGCCTGCTTGGACAGGTCATCGAAGACGATCAGAACGTGCTTGCTGTCATACATCCAGTGCTGGCCGATGGCGGAACCGGTGTATGGAGCGAGGTACTTGAAGCCGGCGGGGTCGGAGGCCGGGGACGCGACGATCGTCGTGTACTCCATGGCTCCGGCATCCTCGAGCGCGCCCTTCACCGAGGCGATGGTCGAGCCCTTCTGGCCGATGGCGACGTAGATGCAGCGAACCTGCTTCTTCGGGTCGCCGGTCTCCCAGTTGGCCTTCTGGTTGATGATGGTGTCGATCGCGATCGCGGTCTTGCCGGTCTGGCGGTCACCGATGATCAGCTGGCGCTGGCCGCGGCCGACCGGGATCATCGCGTCGATGGCCTTGATGCCGGTCTGCATCGGCTCCTTGACCGACTGTCGCTGCATGACGCCGGGCGCCTGCAGCTCAAGCGCACGGCGCTCGGTGGTCTCGATCGGGCCGAGGCCGTCGATGGGGTCACCGAGCGGGTTGACGACGCGACCGAGGTACGCGTCGCCGACAGGCACGGAGAGCACCTCGCCGGTGCGGGTGACCTCGAGGCCTTCGACGATGTCGTCGAACTGGCCGAGCACCACGACGCCGATCTCGTTCTCGTCCAGGTTCTGGGCGAGACCGAGGGTGCCATCGGCGAAGCGGATGAGCTCGTTCGCCATGACGCCGGGCAAGCCCTGCACGTGGGCGATGCCGTCGGCGGCGTCGATGACGTAACCGACCTCGGTGGTGCTGGCCGAGCTGGGGTCGTAGGACTTGACGAAGTCTTTGAGCGCGTCGCGGATCTCGTCTGGGCTGATCGTGATGTCTGCCATTGTTCTTCCTTGTCTTCGCGAGACCTCACGGCCTCGGGGATTGTGGGGCTGTCAGCCAGCCAGTTGAAGTCGGAGATCGCTGAGCTTGCGGGACACTGTGCCGTCGATGACGTCGTCACCGATCTGCACGCGCAGCCCGCCGATGATCGCGGGATCGATCACCAGGTTGAGCTGCACCGCGCGACCATAGCTCTTGGCGAGGCCGTCTTGCAGACGCGTCAGCTGCTCCGTGGCGATGGGCGCCGCACTGGTCACCATCGCGACCAGGAGCCCCGACTGATCGGCGACGATGGTCGCCGCGGTGCGCAGCGACTCGCCGATCCGACGGCCGCGCGGCTGCTGAACCAGCTGGCGCACGATCGTGAGGGTCTGCGGGGAGACCTTGTTCTCGAGCAGACGCGTGACGAGGACGACCTTGGCCTCGTCGTCGCCAAGCTTGCTGCCGACGGCCAGTTCGAGGTTCGGGTCGGACGTCACCGCGGTCGCGAACGCGAACAGCTCGGACTCGATCGACACGCCCTTCGGCGCGGACTCTGCGGCAGCCCGAAGCCCGAGCTCCTCGATACCGGCGAGCAGGTCATCCTGGCTCGACCAGCGGTGGTCGACGACGACGTCGAGCAGGCGTAGCGTCTGCTCGTCGACCTTCGAACCGAAGACGGCCGCAACGACCGCGCGCTTCTCGGCGTCGTCTGCCGAATCCTGCGCGCCCGTGCCGCCGTTCGACTCGCTCAGCAGTGTCAGCAGCTGCGAGGAGTCGCCGATGATGCGCCCGGCGGAGAACAGGTCCTCGGCGGTGGCCAGGGTGACTGTTCCGAGCGCGGAGAGCTCAGCTCTCGCGGCGGAGAGCGCCTCCCTGGTCGCTGATCCCATTTACTTACTCGTCTTCTCTGCGCTGGTGTTTGCCGCGCTGTTCTTCTCCGAGGCTTCGAGGTCGGCCAGGAACTGGTCGACCAGCGTCGCGGCCTTCTTGTCGTCCGACAGGCTCTGCCCGATGACGCCGGAGGCCAGGTCGATCGCCAGGGTGCCCACCTCGGTACGCAGCGACGCAAGTGCGGCGAGACGCTCGGCCTCGATCGTCGCCTGTGCGGCCGCCGTGATGCGGGCTGCCTCGGCGGACGCCTGCTCCTTGAGCTCGTTCAGGATCTTGGTGCCGTCCTGACGTGCCTTGTCGCGGATCTGCGCGGCCTCGGCGCGAGCCTCGGACAGCTGATCGTTGTACTTGTCGAGGGCAGCTGCGGCCTCGGCCTGCGCGACCTCCGCCTTCTTGATTCCACCCTCGATGACCTCGGCACGGGCATCCAGCGTCTTCTGCACCGCCGGAAGCACCTTCCAGAAGAAGAACGCCAGGATGATGGCGAAGCACACCGCCGACCAGAAGATGTCGTAGAAGTGCGGGATCAGCGGGTTGATCGTCTCTGTCTCCGCCTTGACCAGAATTGCCTTGAGCATTCCAGCCTCCTATTCGGGAGCTAGATCAGGACGGGAAGGGGATGAACGCGACGGCGATCGCGATGAACGCGAGGGCCTCGGTGAACGCGATACCCAGGAACATCAGGCCGGTGAGGCGACCCTGCAGCTCGGGCTGGCGAGCAACCGACTCGACGGTCTTTCCGACGACGATACCCACGCCGATGGCCGGGCCGATCGTTGCGACGCCGTAGGCGAGGGGGGCGATGCTGCCACTGACGGCGGCGACGGTGTTGGTGTCCACGATGTGGTTCCTTTCGTGATGGACGAATCTGGCGGGTGCCGGATCCCTTAGTGCTCTTCAGCCAGCGCGAGCTGGATGTAGACGGTGGTGAGGAAGGTGAAGACGTAGGCCTGCAACACACCGACGAGGATCTCGAACAGCGTGAAGATGAAGCCGAAGGCCAGGGTTCCGATGCTGAAGGCGGAGAAGAATCCGCCGGCGGTGAAGAGGAAGAACTGGGTGGCCGAGAAGCACAGCACCAGCAGCATGTGGCCGGCGACCATGTTCATCAGAAGTCGGAGGGCCAGAGTGACCGGACGGAGGATGAAGGTCGAGAGCAACTCGATCGGCGTGATGATGATGTACATCGGCCAGGCGACGCCCGACGGGAACAGCGCGTTCTTGAAGAATGCACCCGGGTGCTTCTTGATGCCCGCCCAGATGAAGGCGACGTAGGAGACGATCGCGAGCACCAACGGCATGCCCAGAACCGAGGTTCCCGCGATGTTGAGGAACGGCACCACCGAGGTCAGGTTCATGAACAGGATGAAGAAGAACATCGCGGTCAACAGCGGCAGGAAACGCTTGCCGTCCTTGATACCGAGGTTGTCTTCGACGATGTTCTTGCGGACGAAGCCGAGACCGAACTCCATGACACTCTGGCCGCGGGAGGGGACGATCGTCATCTTGCGCGTGCCGAGCCAGAACAAGACCAGGATCACGACGACGACGAGCAGGCGGATCAGCATGATCCGGTTCAGTTCGAATATCGTGCCCTGGAAGAAGATTCCGGGCGGGAAGAAGTCCTCGAGGGAAGGCCCCTGGAACCCTCCGCTTCCGGAACCGCCTTCGGTTGCGAGAGGGAGAATATTACTGAGAGCGTTATGTAACAGCGCTGTCTCCAGAATCGGGGCGCGTTGCCGCGCGGCGATGAAAATGTGGGGGGAAGAAACTCCGATTAGCCTATCAAGACTTTTCGCTGTTCACGTACCCGTCGCGCACGTGATATAGCGCTCCTCGGCCGCTACTGCGGGGCGATCGTGCCGTTCTCGCCCGAGGCGGGGGCGTCATCCACATAGGGGACACGGGTGCGCACGAAGGCGAGCACGTCGACGGTCAGACTGCCAATGACGGCGACCAGGATGGCGATGAACATGATCATCGGCTGCACGAAGGGCGCGCCGCGCAGCAGGATCACGATGACGATGAACACGACGAACTTGAGCAGCCAGAAGCCCAGGATGACGCCGAAGAACAGCACGCTCGATGCGTCGTTTCCGGTGACCCGCGCCGCGACCAGGATGCTGACCGCCGTGAAGCCCATGAACAGTGCAGTCACCACGGCGCCGATCAGCGCGCTCAGCAGACCGGACGTGCCGGCGATCGCGTAGCCGATGATCGACCCGACCACGGCGATGCCCACGGCGAGGATCGCACCGTAGACCAGCGCCCGCCCGAGGATCGTCGCGCTCTGGCCCGCTGCATTCTGGCCTGCTGCATTCTGGCCTGCTGAGCCCTGCCCGGGAGGGCTCGCCTGCTGGGGTGTGGTCATGGTGTGGTGTCCTTCCGGGAGAGCGCGTCGAGCGCCGCCGCGGCTGCGGCGCGCTCGTCGGGAGTTTCGTGCACGCCGTCCTCGACGAGCACATCGTTGTTCGCCGCATCCAGGCGGTCGAAGCGCTCGACCCCCGCGAGCACAGCGTCATCGGTACGAGCCAGCTGCACCGCGGACTCTGCGGCTTTGCGGCGGGTGAGCGGGGCGAGAGTGAACGCCGCGCAGATGATCAGGCCGAGCAGTACCAGGCTGACCGCCCACACCGTGGGCAGATAGAGGAACGAGAGACACCCGAGCGAGACCACGAGCGTCCAGGCGTAGAACAGGATGACCGCGTGCACATCGGAGTGCCCCATGTCGAGCAGGCGGTGGTGGAGGTGCTTGCGGTCGGCGGAGAACGGTGACTTGCCGGCCCGCAGTCGGCGCAGCACGGCCAGGCAGAAGTCCATGAGCGGAACGATCAGCACCGCGAAGGGCAGCAGGATCGGGATGAACGCGGGGAACAGCTGGCGGGACATCTGCACGTTCGCAACGTCCACCTGACCGGTGACCGCGATCGCCGAGGTCGCCATCAGGAGTCCGACCAGGGTGGACCCGGCATCCCCCATGAACAGCTTGGCCGGGTGCCAGTTGAGCGGCAGGAAGCCGACGCAGGCACCGATCAGCACCGCGGTGATGAAGGAGGCGAGGTTGAAGTACTCGGTCTGCGCGATCTTGGTCGCGAGGATGTAGCTGTACAGGAAGAACACACCGTTGGCGATGATCGCGACGCCGGCGACCAGACCGTCGAGACCGTCGATGAAGTTGAGGGCGTTCATCACCAGCACGATGGCCAGCACGGTGATGATCAGTCCCGAATACGACGACAGCAGGATGACCCCGCCCGAGATCGGCAGGCTGGTGAGTTGCACGCCCTGCCAGGCGATCAGCCCGGCCGCGATCAGTTGACCGGCGAGTTTGGTCACCCAGTCCAGATCCCAGATGTCGTCGGCGACGCCCATGGCGACGATGATCAATGCGGCACCGAGGATCGCGAAGATCGGCCCGGGTTTGGCGAAGATGAGGTGGAACTGCGGCAGCTGCGAGGCGACACCGAAGGTGACCAGGATGCCGATGAACATGGCGATACCGCCGAGCCTCGGGGTGGGACGCTTGTGCACGTCACGCTCCCGGATCGCCGGGTACAGCCGGTACTTCATCCCCAGTCGCGTGATGAGGTGCGCCAGCCCGAAGGTGACCAGGGCCGAGAGCAGCCCGGCCCCGACGTAGAAGATCAGTCTCACGACTCGTGCCCGACAGCTCGGGCGAGGACCTCGTGGATCGCCTCATCGGAGATGACGCCGTGACGTACGATCTTCAGTTCGCCGCGCGTGCCGTCCGCGTCGACCTGGAGCAGCCCGGTGGCGTCGATGATCGTCGAGCCGACGCCGGCCTCGGCGTCGTAGTCATCCCCCACCGTCCCGCCGTCGAGATACACGGCGACCGAATCCTCGAGCATGGCCTCGGCGTCGGCCGCCGTGGTGGCCGCCGGGCGTCCGGTGAGGTTGGCGGAGGAGACGGCGAGCGGGCCGGTCTCCGACAGGAGTTCGAGCGCGACCCGGTTATTCGGCATCCGGAGGGCGACAGTGCCGTGGGTCTCCCCCAGGTCCCAGCGCAGCGATTCGCGCGCGGGGAGGATGACGGTCAGACCGCCGGGCCAGAACTCGGCGACGAGTGCCCTGACCTCGTCCGGCACCTCTTCGGCGAGGGCGTCGAGAGTGGGAATCCCCGGGATCAGCACGGGGGGCGGGGCCTGCCGGGTGCGCCCCTTGGCATCGAGCAGGCGCTGCACGGCCGAAGGGCTGAAGGCATCGGCGGCAAGGCCGTACACCGTGTCGGTCGGGACCACGACGAGCTCCCCGCGGCCGATCGCGACCCGCGCGAGTCGCATGCCGGTGAGAAGCTCCGCCTGGTCGGAGCAGTCGTAGATCGTCGCCATGTCGGAACACATCCTACTTCGACCGGTCCTGACAGCTCCCCGACGACCCTGCTGACGGCACTCGCGGCGATCCGGGCCCTCGCGCGGTGTCTCAGGGCTGTGCCGTCGCTGGGATACTGGAGAGCGCCGTTGGGAGGCCCGTGGACCTGTACCTGTTCGATTTCGACAAGACGCTCTATGCCTATGACTTTCGCAAGCGCCTGCCCGACCTGAGCCGCATCACCGGTGTCAGCCAGTACCACCTGGCCAAGACCTGGTGGGCCGGCGGGTACGAGCGCCGCGCCGAGTCGGGCGAGTGGCCCACCCCCGACGAGTACTTCGCCGAGTTCACCCGGGTCACCGGAGCGCCGCTCACGATCGAGGGTTATCAGGAGTCGCGCAAGCTCGCGAGCACCCCCATCCCGCAGAGCGTCGCCGCTCTCGCCTACGCGGCGACCGTGGGAACGGTGTCGCTGCTCTCGAACAACCCCTCCCCCTTCGCCGTGTCGCTTCCCGTTCTCGCACCGGATGTCTTCGCTCTCGTCGGCGAGAACGCCCTGGTCAGCTCTGAGCTGGGGGTGCGCAAGCCGGAGCCGGAGGCCTACCGCCTCGCGCTCGAACATTACGGAGCCCGGGCGGAAGACACCTTCTTCACCGACGACTCGCTCGAGAACGTCGAGGGTGCGATGGCGCTCGGTATCACCGCCCATCATCTGACCTACGTCGACGGGCAGCCACAGACGGCAGCCATGCGCGAGGCGATCGAGAGGTTCTCGCAGCGATGAGCGCGACACCCGCCGAGCCCGGTCGGCTGCTCTTCGTCTTCGACATGGATGACGTGCTCTACGACTACGACGTCCCCGGCCGCATGGCTGCCCTGACCGAACTGACCGGGCTGAGCGAGGCCGAGCTGCGCGAGCGCTGGTGGCACGCGGACGGCGAGCATGCAGCGGAGGCGGGCGGCTTCGCCGACGCGGACGCCTACCTCGCCGCCTTCACCGACGCCATCGGCGTACCCGTCACGGAGGAGCAGTGGGTGGCGATCCGTGGCGGAGCGATGACGCCATGGCCCGATTCCATCGCCGCGGTCGAACGCGCGGCGGAGCTCGGGGACGTCACGCTGCTCACCAACAACGGCCCGATGACCGCCCGGCACATCCGTTCGATGGCCGCGGAGCTCGTGCCCGTCTTCGGCGATCACCTGCTCACCTCTGCGGACTACGGCGCCCGCAAGCCGAACGCCGCGGTCTTCCAGGCCGTGCTCGATCGCTACGACCGCGACCCGGAGGACGTATTCTTCGCCGATGATCTTCAGGTCAACGTCGACGGCGCCCGCTCGTTGGGCATCACCGGCCACCGGTTCACCGACGCCGCCTCGCTGCGCGCCGCGATCGAGCGGTTCGCCGCGTCGCGTCGCGCCGCCGCCTGATTCTCCCCTCCATTCCGCGAAAGGAACATACACATGCTCGACCAGAAGACACTCGACGAGATCTGGGATGCCGGCGACGTCGCGCAGAGCGAGGCGCGACTGCGCGTCGAACTCGACGAGGGCGGGCCGTGGGACGAGGTCGAGCGCGCCGAGCTCAAGACGCAGCTGGCGCGGGCGCTCGGGCTGCAGGGCAAGTACGACGAGGCCGCCGACATCCTGATCGAGATCGAGTCGGAGGATGCCCCGGTGGTCGTCACGCGCATCCTGTTGGAGAGCGGGCGCATCGTGCACTCCGCCGGTGACCCGGTGGGCGCCACGAATCTGTTCACCCAGGCCGCGGAGATCGCGGAGGCGAACCAGTTGGACGGGCTGCTCGCCGATGCCCAGGTGATGCTGGCCGTCGCGGCGGGAGCGGATGTCCGGCTCGCAGAGCAGCCGGACGACGACGCCTAGCGAACGCTACTTGAGGGCTGTCGTCGCCCGGTCGCGTCCGAGCAGGTCGCGGTGGGTGGCGATGGCCCTCCAGCCGTCCTTCTCGAGCAGTGCGGCGATCTCGGCACCCTGCAGTTCGCCGTGCTCGAGCACGAGAGTGCCGCCCGGGTGGAGAAGACGCCGCGCGGTCGCGGACACGGTGCGCACGACATCCAGTCCGTCCACTCCCCCGTACAGCGCCGCCTCGGGGTCGAACAGGCGCACCTCGGGGTCGCGTGGGATCGCGCCGAGTGGAATGTACGGCGGGTTGGAGATGACCACCGCGACGGTGCCGTCGAGCTGCGGCAGCGCGTCGGCGAGGTCGATGAAGACCGGGCGGGCGTTGTCGGGGGCGATGCGGCGGAAGTTCTGCTTGGTCCAGACGAAGGCGAGCGGCGAGTTCTCGACGCCGTATACCTGCGCGTGCGGCACCTCGGTGGCCATGGCCAGGGCGATCGCACCGCTGCCGGTACCGAGGTCGACGCCGATCGGCTGGGGGCCAGCGGATGCTTGCAGCGCATCGATCGCGTACTGGGCGACCAGTTCGGTCTCGGGTCGCGGCACGAACACGCCGGGACCGACGGAGAGCTCGATGGTGCGGAACGGCGCGAGCCCGGTGATGTGCTGCAGCGGCTCACGCGCCGCACGACGCTCGACGAGACCGAGGAATTCGACGGCGTCGGTCGGCGCCAGCGTGGCTCCGATGGCGGCGCGCGCCTGCAACTGACCGCGGCCGAGCCCCAGCACGTGCCCGAGCAGCAGTTCGGCGTCCACCTCGGGCGAGGGCACCCCGGCAGCGGCCAGCACCTCGACGGCGCGACCGAGCACGCCGCTGATGGTGGTGTCGAGGTCGGGACTCTGCATGAATCTGGGCTGCTGCTCGGTCAGACTCATGACTCGGTGTCGCCGAGCGCCTCGAGCCGTGCTTCCTCGTCGGCGTCGATGTCACTCTGGATCACCGCGTCGAGGGCACCGTTCATCACGGCGTCGAGGTTGTAGGCCTTGTATCCCGTGCGGTGGTCCGCGATGCGGTTTTCCGGGAAATTGTACGTACGAATACGCTCCGACCGGTCCATGGTGCGAATCTGGCTCTTGCGCACGGCGGAGGCCGCGGCGTCGATCTCCTCCTGCTGGCGAGCCAGCACGCGAGCGCGCAGCACGCGCATTCCGGCCTCGCGGTTCTGCAGCTGCGACTTCTCGTTCTGCATGGCCACGACGATTCCGGTCGGGAGGTGGGTGATGCGCACGGCGGAGTCGGTCGTGTTGACCGACTGGCCGCCGGGGCCGCTCGAGCGATACACGTCGATCTTGAGATCGTTGGGGCTGATCTCCACCTCTTCGGGCTCGTCGACCTCGGGGAAGACGAGCACGCCGGCCGCGGAGGTGTGGATGCGTCCCTGCGACTCGGTGGCCGGCACGCGCTGTACGCGGTGCACACCTCCCTCGTACTTGAGGTGCGCCCAGACGCCCTCGGCAGGATCGGTGGAGTTGCCCTTGATGGCGAGCTGGACATCCTTGTAACCACCCAGATCGCTCTGGGTCTGCTCGATGATCTCCGTCTTCCACTTCTTCGACTCTGCGTAGTGCAGGTACATGCGCAGGAGGTCGGCCGCGAACAGCGCGGACTCCGCGCCACCCTCGCCCATCTTGATCTCCATGATCACGTCGCGACCGTCGTTCTCGTCCCGCGGGATCAGGAGGCGGCGCAGCCGCTCCTCCATCACCGCGAGGTCCTCGGTGATGCGGGGGACCTCCTCGGCGAAGGAGGCGTCCTCCGCCGCCATCTCCGTCGCCGCCGCCAGATCGTCCGTCAGGGCGATCCAGCGGTGGTAGGCGTCGACGATGCGGCTGAGTTCGGCGTAGCGCCGATTGACCTTCTTCGATTTGGCCGGGTTGGAGTGCAGCTCGGGATCGGCGAGCTGATCCTGAAGCTCCTCATGCTCGGCCAGCAAGGTCTTCACTGACTCGAACATGCTTAGTCCTCTTTGGAGCCCGAAGCGCCCGGGAGCGACTTCTGGATCTTCATCAAGAACTCGACGTTGCTCGAGGTGTCTTTGAGCTGCGAGAGCACGAGCTCGAGCGCCTGCTGCGTCTCGAGTCCGGCCAGCGCACGACGGAGCTTCCAGTTGACCTTCGTCTCGTCGACGCCCATGAGCATCTCCTCGCGACGGGTACCGGATGCGTTGACGTCGACCGCGGGGAAGATGCGCTTGTCGGCCAGCTGGCGCGACAGGCGAAGCTCCATGTTGCCGGTGCCCTTGAACTCCTCGAAGATGACCTCGTCCATCTTGGACCCGGTCTCCACCAGCGCCGTGGCGAGGATGGTCAGCGAGCCGCCGTCCTCGATGTTGCGCGCTGCGCCGAAGAAGCGCTTCGGCGGGTACAGAGCCGACGAGTCGACGCCACCGGACAGGATGCGGCCCGATGCCGGGGCGGCAAGGTTGTACGCGCGTCCCAGGCGGGTGATCGAGTCGAGCAGCACGACCACGTCGTGGCCGAGCTCCACCAGACGCTTCGCACGCTCGATGGCGAGCTCGGCCACCGTGGTGTGGTCTTCGGCGGGACGATCGAAGGTGGAGGCGATGACCTCGCCCTTCACCGTGCGCTGCATGTCGGTGACCTCTTCTGGACGCTCGTCGACCAGGACGACCATGAGGTGAACCTCGGGGTTGTTCTTGGCGATGGCGTTGGCGATGGCCTGCAGTACGAGGGTCTTGCCAGCCTTCGGCGGCGAGACGATCAGGCCGCGCTGGCCCTTGCCGATCGGCGACACGAGGTCGATGATGCGGGTGGTGAGCTTCTGCGGCTCGGTCTCGAGGCGCAGGCGCTCCGAGGGGTAGAGCGGGGTCAGCTTGCCGAACTCGACGCGGTCACCGGCCTGGTCGACGGGAAGCCCGTTGATCGAGTCGATCTTGACGATCGCGTTGTACTTCTGGCGACCGTTGTTGTCGTTGTCGCGCGGCTGGCGGATGGCGCCGACCACGGCGTCGCCCTTGCGCAGGTTGTACTTCTTGACCTGTCCGAGGGAGACGTAGACGTCGTTGTTGCCCGGGAGGTAGCCGGAGGTGCGCACGAATGCGTAGTTGTCGAGCACGTCGAGGATGCCGGCGACGGGGATGAGCACGTCATCCTCGGTCAGCTCGGGCTCGAAGTCGTCGTTCTGGCCCTGGCCGCGACGCTTGCGGTCGCGGAAACGCCCGCGGCCACCACGCTCGTCGTCATCCTGCAGCTGCTGTTGCTGCTGACGCGGGCCATTGCCGCCGTTTTGGTTGCGCTCGTTCTGGTTGCGCTCGCTGCGCTCATTCTGGCCACCCTGGTTGCGGTCAGCCTGGTTGCGCTCGTTGCGCTCGTTCTGATTGCGCCCGGCGCGGCCGTTGCGCTGCTGGTCGCCGTTCTGACGGTCGCCCTGCTCGCTGTTCTGCTGCGCCTGGTCGCCGTTGTTCTGGTTGTTCTGGTTATTCTGGTTGTTCTGGCGGTCCGAGTTGTCGCGATTGCGGTTGCGGTTGCGGCCACGCGAGTTACGCGACTGCTGGCCGCCATCCTCGGTGCCTTCGCCGCGCTCGTCGGCGAGGGCGGCGCGCTCGGCCTCCTGACCGGGCAGCAGGTCGCCGGGCATGCCACCGTCGGCCTGCGACAGGCGCTCGGCCTGCTGACCGGGAACGCGGTCGATGGGGGTGTCGTTCTCGGGGGTCGGCACGGTGCCGCCCGGAAGGTCGCTGCTGGCCACGGTGGCGGTGGTGCCGCCCGCCGGAGCGTCGCCGCTGCGCGCACGACGGCTGCGGCTCGGGCGCTTGGTGGCCGCGGCGTCGGCGAGAGCGACACGCTCGGCCTCCTGGCCGGGGATGAGGTCGCCCGGCATTCCGCCGTCGGCGAGAGCCGCACGCTCGGCCTCCTGGCCGGGAATGAGGTCGATGCCGCTCTGCCCGTTGTTCGCGTGGGCGACGGCCGACTTCGGCGCGGGAGCTGCGGTGTCGGCGGAGGCGGATGCCGTGCTGGCGTCGACCACGGAGGTGGTCGCACGCCGCGGTGCGCGCTTCTTGGCGCCCGGCGCGACGATGCGCGCCTGGGTCGCCGCGGCGGCGGCCTCGATGTCCGCGGCGGTGCGGGCGGCCTCGGCGGCGGTGTCGGCAGCCGAACCTGCACGGGTGTCGGCAGTGGCATCGGCAGTGGTGTCGGCGCTGCCGGCATCGGTGCTGCTGTCGATTACGGCACCGGTGGCACCGTCGTTGCTGTTCTGGATCTCGGAGATAGCGTCCACGAGTTCTCCTTTACGAAGTTTGGAAGCGCCGCTCACGCCCAACTGTGCGGCCAGAGCCTGAAGCTCGGGCATGCGGAGTTTGGAGAGAGACGCGGTGGAGTCCTGGCCTGAGGCGCGGACAGTGAGGTCAGTCACTAGGAGTGTGTTCC
>Ga0247742_10000026_pt1 | contig 144586 bp, 138 predicted proteins | sample UWRJL208509C2_FD_180944 | JGI IMG/M metagenome (GOLD analysis project Ga0247742, IMG submission 180944) | Plant litter microbial communities from Arlington Agricultural Research Station in Wisconsin, United States - UWRJ-L208-509C-2 | ecosystem: Environmental > Terrestrial > Plant litter >...
CGCACCAACCAGAACCTTCGGAATATTCCTACAAGAGTGGAAGCCCTGCCTTTAGAAGAGCTGGATGAAAAAAGCACCATGCGACCAGGCGATATTAAAATGCTGTTAGGGGAAACTACCGGCATCCATGTCCAGCAAACTTCCGCGGTAAGCGGAACCGCCAGTTTCCGCATACAGGGTTTGGACAGCCGGTACACGCAATTATTGCAGGACGGCATGCCACTTTATTCCGGCTTTTCAGGTAATTTAAGTTTATTACAGATCAGCCCGCTCAATTTGAAACAGGTTGAGTTTATAAAAGGTTCAGCCTCCACCTTATATGGCGGTGGTGCTATAGCGGGCCTGGTTAACTTAATCAGTAAAACACCGGAGAAAGTACCTGAATTGACCATGTTACTGAATGGCACCAGTGCGAAAGGCACAGATGCAAGTGTTTATTACAGCCAGAAATGGCAGCGTATCGGAACAACTATCTTTGGCTCCTATAATTACAATGGCGCTTATGATCCATCTCATACTGGGTTAAGTGCTATACCGCAAACTAATCGCTTCAGTATTAATCCGAAAGTGTTTTGGTATATGGATGATCATAATACCGGGTGGCTTGGTGTGAATACCACCTATGAGAACCGGTACGGTGGCGATATGCAGGTGATCGACGGTAGGGCTGATAATGTGCATCAATACTTTGAGCGTAATAAAACATTTCGCTTTTCCACCCAATTGTCCTTTACCCATAAAATTGATGAAGAAAGCAAAATCAATTTTAAGAATACTATCGGTTATTTTGACCGGCAATTAGGTGAACCCGGATTTAACTTTAGAGGCAAGCAGCTTTCCTCTTTCAGTGAAGTGAATTATGTTCTCAATGGTGAAAAAGCTTCCTGGGTAGCCGGGGCTAATTTGATCACCGATCATTTTATGGCTGAGCCTCCGCAAAATGCTTTAAGTTATGATCAAACTACTTTAGGCGCTTTTGTACAGAATACTTATAAAGCGACAGATTGGTTTTCATTGGAAAGTGGAGTTCGGGTAGATAAAAACACACCATCATCGGACAAACCAGCAAACGGTCTTTTTTTTCTACCGAGAGTGAATGCCTTATTTAAATTAAGTGATCATTTGACAAGCCGCATTGGCGGCGGCTTGGGTTACAAAATGCCGTCCATATTTAACGACCAAAGTGAGCAGGACGGCTATCAGCATATTCAACCACTGAATATAGGTAATACCCAGGCGGAAGAATCATATGGTTTGAATGGTGATTTGAATTACCGCAGCGCATTAGGTGATGAGGCGTTCATTAATATTAACCAGTTGTTCTTTTCTACGCGGGTTGACCATCCACTCATTCTGCAAAACAATACATTTGTTAGCGCGCCAGGCCATTTGCTTTCTCAGGGCGCTGAAACCAATATCAAACTGGTGATGGATGAACTCGTTTTTTACCTGGGTTACACTTACACCGATACCAAAGAGCACTTTAACGGCCAAACCGTTACGCAGCCATTAACACCTAAAAATCAATTTAGCTTTGATGCCACCTATGAGATCGAAGGTAGTTTCCGTTTTGGTGCCGAGAGTTTTTATACCGGGCCTCAATTATTAAGCGACGGCAATACAGGGAGAGGCTTTGCTACTTTTGGTCTGTTAGTGCAAAAGATGTGGAAACATCTCGACATATTTATCAATGCTGAAAACCTGACCGATCAGCGTCAAACCAAATGGGGCAGTATTTATACCGGAAGCATCACGAGCCCGACTTTCAAAGACATTTATGCCCCGTTGGATGGTGCAGTTATAAATGCCGGGATTAGAATTAAACTATTGAATAAGTAAACAGCTCATATTATCCATTTTCTTGCCGTTCAATATCTCCGTAAGGCTTACCGTGCTTATATGACTTCCGCTTTAGTTGTAGCTTTAAGCTATGAGCTAAAGGAATTTCAATATATCTGACAAAAATAATTACAATAAATTTGCGCAACTCAAAAGTTGCATATATATTTGCAACCTACAGGTTGCAAATAAGACATTTGTTAAATGAAACAAGATATATTCCAAGCCATAGCCGACCCAACACGCAGGGCTATTTTAACTTTAATTGCTATTCAGGCATTAACACCAAATGCTATGGCAGAAAAGTTTGACATGAGCAGACAAGCTGTTTCTAAACATATTAAAGTATTATATGAATGCGAATTAATTAAACCAGAGCAGGCTGGCAGGGAAATTTATTATCACTTTAATGCAAAAAAAATGCAGGAGTTCGACAATTGGTTACTCCAATTCAGGCAAACCTGGGAAACTCAATTTAATCAACTTGACAAAGTATTAGCAACAATTAAAGAACAGAAAAAATGAACAACAATTTGTTATTTGACTTTAACGTTGACAAGGCAGCGAAAACGATAACCATTACAAGGGAATTTAATGCCAACCTCTCTTTGGTATGGGATGCTTTTACTAAACAGGAAATACTGGATCAATGGGCAGCACCTGCACCCATGCGCTGCAAAACCAAGTACATGAATTTTGAAGTTGGAGGGCAAAGATTTTTTGCGATGATAAGCCCCGACGGACAAGAGCGCTGGCTGCTTCAGCAATACACCTCCATTACCCCGAAAACCAATTTTAAGCTGTATAATTCTTTTGCAGACAAAGATGAAAATCCCGAATTGCCAGGCTCTGAATGGAATCACAACTTTAGCGAACAAAATGGAGTAACAAAGGTGAATATTACCATTTTTAATGAATCGCTTGCGCGAATGGAAAGTATGTCAGATGGCTTCATAAAAGGATATACTATAATGTTACAAAACCTGGAAGCTCTGTTAACCGTTTCTTCGCAGAAGAACTTATAAGTACAAAATTGTTAACCACGCTAACATCTTAATAAATTAAAACATAAAATTATGAAAGCAATCAACCCATGGATCAATTTCAATGGAAATGCTGAAGAAGCATTTACCTTTTACAAATCAGTTTTTGGCGGAGAGTTCGCGAAGATTGTTCGTTTCAAAGATATTTCAAGCGCTGAATTCCCGGTAACCGAAAATGATGCGAATAAAATCATGTACATTGCTTTGCCCATTGGCAAAAACAATGTGTTAGTTGCGAATGACGTTCCCGAATTTATGGGCGTGGTAAACGAAAATGAAAACAGGTCTAAAATATTTGTCAACACTGAAAGCCGTGAAGAAGCAGACAAAATATTTAATGGGCTGTCAGCAGGTGGAGATGTTGAAGGACCTATTGGCGACAGCCCCTGGGGTACATACGCCGGTATGTTTAGAGACAAATATGGGATAGAATGGATTGTGGAATTTGCTCCAAGTCTTTAAAGAATTAGCTCCAAACGAACCATAATTTAAAAAGCCATACACTTTAAATCATCTAAAAAATAGTTCAAGAATTGTCTGGTAAAGGCTACTGGAAAAAGCCACCTTTCGGGTGGCTTTTTATATTTATTAAAAAATCAAGATGGTTAAACGTAGCATTCATATCTATCGGTAAACAAGCGACAGTTCTGTGAAAAATTGTTTGGGGTTGAGGAGATCTTTCTTCTTAAGCATTAACTTCAAGCTTATATCCCTTTCCGCGTATAACAACAATCCTGCTATCAGGGTCCAATTCCAGCTTTTTTCTGAGTTTTGAGATGAACATATCCAGGCTACGTCCCACAATAATACCTTCATCTTCCCATATCTCTTTTTGCAACCGGCTTCTCTCAATAGTCTCGTTAGGAGATAACGCGAAAATAAGCAGCAGACGCGTTTCAGTACCAGTCAGGTCTATGGTCTCTTTATTAATTATCAGCTGCCGTTCCTGTGGATTAAACGCGACTGAGCCGAAAGTGAACATCCTGGTGCGCTGATTGTTAGATGAGGCCTTCTGCGGCTTAACAAAACTCAAAAAGATAAAACCAACAAATGCTAAAAATGGCAAACTGCCCAGAAGATATCCTTTCTTTACGGTATTTATATCCGCCGGTTTAAATTTAATGTTAATCCTGTAACATGCTGTGGGCTGCACTCTTCCTTTACATGGCACAATATCATCTTTTTCATTTTTAGATATAGCGTATCCATAAGCTACGCTTGTGTTGCCACAGTTCAGAACGTTAACAACATAATCGCCTGCAAGCGGATCTTTAGCTAACAGCCGCCGGGTAATATTCACCAGGTAATCCGGTTGAAAAGTAAAATCTTTCTCAAAACTGATCTGGTATTCATTTTCTGCGATCTTTTCTACCGGGAGTACCCTTGATGTGCTATCGCCCGACTGCAAGAGCAGTTCATGTCCAATCCTGCGGAGCAAAACCTCCCTTCTGGCGATACCAAAATCGTCATTGCCGGCCATACAGAAAGCAGCGCAGATTGCACAGCTAAACAAAAATAATATCAATCCGCACAGGTATTTGCGTTTCCCGGAGAGGAGATTTCGGCTATTCCACATACTATTGAAATTTTATTTACAAAGTTTACATTTTTATTTATAATCCTCATTCCTCAGGCAAAAAGATATCAAAGTAATTTCGGTGAATCAACTTTGATACGACATGAAAAATAGCAGAAAAACGGAGAAATTCACACACATTTCACCGGATCCTATCCTTTCCAGATTTGCCCAGTACGGGCTACAAACAGAAAAACCTTAAATCTTTTCGACTTAAGGTTTTTCTGTTTGTAGATCAGCTGTGATTCAAGCATCGCTATCACTTTCTCCAGCGAATTTGCCCGCAATATCTTTTTTAAACAAGCTTCAATTGTTTATTCATATGCCTTCAGCCACATATATGCCAGCCCTGTATTATTCTGCTACGTGCGTTGTTGCAGTCCCTTGTACTTTTTTCGGCAGGCACATCAACAGGATGCTTAGTATAATCAAAAAACAGATATGCGCAGTCAAGCCATAGTGAAAGGCAAGCTGAACATTTTTGGTATGATCTATAAAGTAATAAAACAATCCACCTATCAGGCAGATACCAAGCGCCGATGATGTTTGCTGAACAGTTGAATAGATGCCGGCCGCGGCTCCTGCAAACTGGGCGGGCAGGCTGCGAAGTGTAATATTTAATAACGATGGTAACACTAATCCATTACCTAAACCGTATAATGCTTGTAATGTGAATAGCATTGGTACGCTGGCGCCTGTCTTGAAATAAACAATCTGTAAGCCTAAGGTTATAACAATGATAATAATACCAACCTGCAATACCGGTGTACCATATTGAGGTATAAGGCGGGATGCTACAACTGACGATATGGTGAATAAAATGCCTGGTGCAACAAAATACAAGCCCGACGTTAACGGACTCAGGCCAAGACCGTTTTGCAAAAAAACAGCACTTAACAGCAGGTAAGAGGTATGTACCATAAAATGAAAGAGCACTGCGGCAAGGCCAATGTTCAGATCATGAAATTTGAATAAATCGATATCTATGAGAGGCGCTTTACCCCTGGCCTTTTTACGACGCTGATCATAAAAGAAATAGCACAGAATTACGCCAGATAAAATTAGTAATGCAAAACTCCACCAGGGCCAGCCAGACTCACGCCCCTGTATAAGCGGAAAAATCAGGCAGAACAGCGCAATGGTCAGGATAAGAACGCCCGGCATATCCATCTTAGTGCCTTGGTGACGTTCAGTTTCCGGAAGATAAAGCTGTGCTGCAATTAGCGAAATTAATCCTATAGGCAGATTAACCAGGAAAATTAGCCGCCAGCCCGGAACAAAAAAATGTCCCCCCGCAAAATAGCCACCAAGCACCTGCCCAATAATAGACGCTAACCCGAGTGTAATACCGAACCAGCCAATTGCCTTAGAGCGCTCTTTCGGGTCTGAAAACAACACCTGAATGAAAGCAATAGATTGTGGTACCATAAACGCTGCGCTTACGCCTTGCAAAAAACGCATCAAATTCAATTGGTTGGGTGTTTGTGAAATACCGCACAAGCAGGAAAAAATGGTAAAACCGATCATGCCCCAAAAAAATGTGCGCTTGCGGCCATAATGATCACCTGAGCGCCCGCCGGTGATCAGAAAAGCCGCGTAACCTAACAGGTAGGCGGCAATAACAAGTTGTACCTGTGCATCGTTGGCGTGAACGCCCGCTTTTATAGACGGTATTGCTACATTGATAATAAAAACGTCAATAACGGATAAAAGAGGCGCAGTTAGCACAATAACCAGTGCCAGCCATGGTGAAATGGTTTTACTCATGAGCTAATAATATGTTAATGTTTTATTGAGAAACAGACGCTCCGTTTTTTATTTCCTCGCTGCCTTTGGTCAAATAGCTTGCACTCTCTTTTAGGCCGTTTCCAAAAACCTCGGCCAAACTATCTGTTAGCCGCCCTAAACGAACCGGTACCCTTTTGGCAATGTTGGCAGAGTCTTCAATCATAAAAACACCTTCGGTTGAGTTTACTACTGCAAATTTAGGAACAACAAAAGCGTTTGCTCCGGCATCCAGGCCAATTACCGCCTCGGCTACCATACCGGGCGACAACTTTCCGTCGTTGTTCGTTACGTCCAGCTCTATGTGTTCCGAACGCAGGGTTTTATCCATTACGCCGGCCCTGCGGGCAATTTTTGCGCTGAACACCTGATCAGGGAAAGCTTTAACCGTAAACTTTACCATATCATTTAGTTTAATAAAGCTTTTGTAAGCTTCAGGCACCTCAATTACCAGGCGCAGGTGGGTTTGCTCCTGTAAAGTAAAAATCGGCAGTTCAGATCCTTTGCCGGCTGGGCCTATATATGCCCCCAGGTTAACATTCCTTACACTGATCACTCCATCAAACGGTGCACGAATCACCAGGTATTGCGCAATTGTGCTGGTTGCTTCGTAATCGGCCTTTGCTGCTTCCATTTGAGCCAAATCTGAATTACGCTTGGCGCTGGCAATATCCACATCGTTTTTAGAGATAGTACCGGGTGTTTTGCTGGCGTCAAGAACGCGTTCATAAGTAGCGTTGCTTTGCTCATAAATAGCCTGTTGCGCTTTGTATTTAGATTGCGCAGCGGCCAGTTGCTGTACCAGCTCAGGAGCCTCTAATGTAGCCAGCACCTGGCCTTTCTTCACTTCAGAGCCAACATCAACAGTGAGGCTTTTTACATAGCTATTCACTTTGGCATAAATATCTACAGCCCGATAAGCCGTCAATTCTGATGGCACCTTCAATTCAGTATGCAGTGATCCTTTTGTTAGTTTAAATGTTGTTGGTACGGCTGGCGCTACTGGTGCAACAGCCTTTTTTCCCGGTTCTTTTGGAGCTTCGCTCGACGAACAGCCTGCCCAGAATAGTCCTGCGGCCGCTAAAGTGATAATTATGGATTTAGAGGTGTTCATATTTTTGCGTTTAAAGAGTTCATATAGTCCAGGCTTTCCTCGTCATTAGCTTCGAGAGAAACCGATTTAACAGATGCTTTTCCCTGAGCCCATGCAAATACCAGGGGAAGAATGAATAAGGTGGCAAACGTAGAAGCGATCAATCCGCCTACAACAGCACGGCCAAGTGGCGAAGTTTGGTCGCCCGCTTCGCCGAGACCGCTCGCCATAGGAATCATACCTACCACCATGGCCAATGCAGTCATCAGGATTGGGCGCAAACGAAGCGCGGCGGCATCACGCGCCGAAACCAGCGCATTGTTGTTACCCAGCCTGATCTGTTCTGCATTAGTAATGAGTAATACCGCATTGGAGATAGATACACCTACCGACATGATAATACCCATGTATGATTGCAGATTGAGCGTAGAACCCGTTAAGATTAACATAATAAGCGAACCAATAATTACCGCCGGCACCGTTGTGAGTATAACTGCCGATACCCGGAACGACTGAAAATTGGCTGCCAGCATCAGAAAGATCACCACAATGGCTACCAACAACCCGTTCTGTAAACTGCTCAATGTATCTGTCAGCGTTTTGCTCAGGCCTACCAGTTCTACCGTAGTGCCGCGTGGCAATTCGCCTAATGAAGTAATTGCTTTTTGTACATCCTCTGATGCTTTGCCTAAATCCTTATTATTTAAGTTGGCGGTTACCGAAAGAATTGGCAGGGCACCAAGGTCGTCGTTCTCTCCATAGGTAGTGTCCTGTTTAATATTGGCCACATCGCTCAATACCGGTCTGGAGCCGTTACGCAGAAGCGGAATTTCGCCAATATCACTCAGGCTTTTCATCTTGTTTTCCGGTACCTGCACCTGCACATTATAGCTGTTGCCTGTTTTTTCGTCTGTCCAGATACTGCGATCGGTATATCGTGAAGAAGAAGTGGACGCAATCAGGGAACGGGAAACATCGTTCACATCAACACCCAACTGGGCGGCACGCTGGCGATCGATCTCAATATTGATAGATGGGTATTTATTCGATTGCCCCAGTTGAATATCGCGCAGGTAGGAAATTTCCCGCAATTTGGACATCATTTTTGCCGCATAAAGCTCATTCATTTTCTTGTTTCGGCCTGCAAACCGCACCTCAATAGGTGTTGGTGACCCCTGGCTCAATATTTTATCGGTTAGCTCTATTGGCTCAAACGATAACTTAATGTCGGGTATTTGCTGCCCTACTCCTGCACGTATTTTCTCCTTCAACTCATCAAGGTTAGTATGGTAATCTTCTTTAAAAGCTACCTGCAAAACCGCCTCCTGCGGACCAGCCATCCAAAGGAAAACCGGGTTAGTTGAGAATAAGTTAGGGTGTATACCTACATAAGCAGAAGTGATGGCCACGTTATCGGCCCCAACCAGCTTTTTGATAATCTGTGTGGTTTGCTGTGTTTTTTCTTCGGTACGTTCAATACGTGTACCCTCCGCAGCGCGTATACGTACCTGAAACTGACCACCGTTTACTTTCGGCAATATATCTTTACCAATATGGTTGAGCAGCAAGCCTGCAATCACTACAGAAACCAGCAGGTACCCAAGCACAATGGTTTTACGCATGGGCATAATGCGGTCAATAAAATTGAGAAATCGTAACCTCAACCGGTCAAAACGGCTTAGCTTATCAATTGGGGTATGTTCCAATTCTTCCACTATCTGGTCTTTCTGACTCCAGGTGTGCTCTTCAGATGATGGTGTTGATGGATGCGGATGTGCCTTTTTGCTGTGACTTTTCATGATCCAGTTAGCCATTACCGGCACAAATGTTTGCGCCATGAAATAGGACGTGATCATACTGAAACCAATAGCCAGCGCAAGCGGCAGAAACAAACCACCCGGGATACCACCCATGGTAAAGGCTGGTGCAAACACAGCCAGAATACAGAACAGGATCAATAACTTGGGGAAAGCAATTTCCTTACAGGCATCCCAAACCGCCAGGCGTTTAGGCTTACCCATGTCCAGGTGCTGGTGAATATTCTCAATGGTTACCGTACTCTCATCCACCAGAATGCCGATAGCCAATGACAGGCCGCTCAGCGTCATGATATTGATAGTTTGACCAAACAGGCTCAAAAACAGCGTACCCGAGATAATGGATGCCGGAATGGTGAGTATCACGATGGTAGCTCCACGCCAGTCGCCCAGGAAAAGCAGTACCATCAACCCGGTAAGGATAGCGCCGATAGCCCCTTCAGAAATAAGGCTTTTCACCGCGTTGATCACGTATACCGATTGATCAAATGAGTAGGTTAGTTTAACGTCATCTGGTAATTGCGCCTGCATTTGCGGTAAAGACGCTTTAAGCTTCTGCACAACGTCCCAGGTTGAGGCATCTGCATTTTTAGCTATGCTCATGTAAACAGACCTTTTGCCATTTACCAGGGCATAGCCAACGGTAATATCGGCACCGTCTTCTACCGTTGCTACATCCCTAACGTATACATTGCCTACACCGCCTTTAAATAATGGAATATCGCCAAAATCCTTTACCTTATGAATGGTTGTATTAGTTGGGGTGATATAGTTTTTATCGCCCACCCGAACGTTGCCCGATGGCGTGGTTTGGTTATTGATGTTTATTGCCTGTACAATTTGTTCAGGAGTAAGGTTATGGCTGCGCAGTAATTCGGGATCGGGCTTGATAACAACTGTACGGATATTACCTCCAAAGGGCGGCGGTGATAGCAGGCCGGGAATAGTTGTAAACGCCGAGCGCACGTAAGTATTGGCCAAATCAAGTAACTCGTTATTATTTCGTTTCTCACTACTCACTATCACCTGGCCTACAGGTAGTGTAGAAGAATCGAAACGAATGATAAACGGCGGATTGGAGCCGGCAGGGAACAGCGCCTGCGCGCGTGCGCTGGCTGCGGAGGTTTCTGCCTCTGCCGCCGCCATGTTAGTGCCAGGATAAAATGTAAGCTTGATTAACGCCAAACCCTGAATATTTTTGGTTTCAATGGCTTTAACACCATTTACATAAAGCAGGGTGTTAATGTACTGCTTGGTAAAAAATGTCTCCATCTGGTTGGGTGTAAAGCCACCATAGGGATGGGCGATGTAAAGCACCGGCAACCCCAATTGAGGAAAGATATCGATCTTGATAGTCCGAATAGAGCTGATCCCGAAAAACAGGAGCGACGCTACCAGCACCATGATGGTGATCGGCTTTCTGAGTGCGAATAGTATTAGATTCATGGGATGTTATAGGTTATTGTAAAAGATATCAAAGTCGCCGGTGGCGGCAGCTTTCAGTAGCACAGCCTGCCAAACGTTGCTATAAGCAATGTCGCGGTCAGTTTCAGCTCTTACCAATGCATACAATGCCTGTGTTACATTTACGAGATCAGTAAGTCCATGATTGTAAAGCACCATTTTTTGATGATAGGTGTCATAAGCTGCTTTTACCTGTTGCGGAGTTTCATAATAATCCGCAATGGCGTTTTTGAGTTTGGAATCGGCAAAATTGTTTTGTGTGATCAGCTGCTGCCGCGTAAGCGCCAGTTCGTATTCCAGTCCTTCGCTAACGAGACGTTGCGATTTCACCTGTTGCCTGATTCGGAATGGCTGGGCCAGGTTCCAGGTAATACCCACAGCAACCACGTAATTTGTACGCCCGGGACTAAGTCCATCAGACAGGCTTGTACTGTAATTTGGATGATCTGCCGAGTATGTATAGTTAAATCCCGATGCCCTGGTTTGTAAGGCTGCACCTAAAGAAAAGGTTGGAAGCGCCAGTGTTTTAAAGTATTTAGCCTGTTCATTACTGTATTGAATACGGCTTTTATAATAAGCGATAACAGGATGACCGGCTGCTAAAGAGTCGTTAGGCAAGGGTAAAGCCTTAGGAAGATTAGCAATGAACAAGGTATCGGCCTGTACCTTTTGCGGTGAAGTACCCAGCAATTTAATTAATGAACTATTTTGCTCATCTTCAAAAGTGAAAGCATTCAGCAATACGCTTTTGGCATTTGAAACTTCAGCATTAGCCTGAGACGAATCTACGCCAGCCAAAAGCTCTTTTTTTGCCTTACGCACTATTACCTGCCGAAGGGTATCTGCCCGGTCAAGATTTTTACGGTAAGATGTGGTGAGCCGTTGCGCAGCCAGCAAGTTGAGATAGGCGGCAGCAACCCTTACCTCCTGTTGAAATTTTTCCTGCGAAAGGTCGCTTACGTCCAATAGTCGTTTCCCATCAGCCGTCGCTATCTTTTGTTTAGAACGCCCAAAGGCAAAAAAATCCCAATTGATATTAGCTAAATATAGTGAGCCGAATGCCGCATTCCAATTTTGCGATGCCAATGGCAAACCACCAGAGGCTATACCAGCGGGGCCAAAAGCATAAGCCGGGCCGTTTTGCCCGTTGGCGGTACCATAATCTGTCTGTGCTGATAAATTAAAATTCGGCAGATAATCAAGCCTGGCCTGAGCCACAGAAGCTGCCGATGACTTTGCGTAGGCCTCTTTTGCCTTAATGGTGCCGTAATTATTCAGCCCCATTTTGATGGCTTGTTTAAGACTGAGCGTTGTTTGGGCATTGGCACTGATAGTGCATAACAAAAAGATAAAAATAGTTGTAAAAAGACTACTTATACCGCTCGGATAAGGACAAAAGAAGTCCCTCCCCGGTAAACCGGGGCTTTTTAATTGTGGTATTTTCATTGTGATTTATTTGAAATTGCCGATCTAAACCAGCTTGCGAACTATGCTCTTAGCGTTTTCCAAAGAATTATGTGATTTTGTAATATGAGCCATCAAAACTCCCGACTCCAATTCCGAGAAAATTACTTCAACCAACTCTTCATCGTTGAGTACCCTATCTTTTGGGCGATTCAATTCCCTTACAAGATCTGAGATCCGGGTCTTCAAATCATCCTTAAATTTTGCTACTCGTTCAAAAACCCCAATCTCGTGTCGTGGTACTTCATTTACAATTTTGTTCCAGCCGCAACCCCTGTATTGAGAGGTAATTTGCCGGCTGATCCGGTAATCAAATAAAGCGATCACTTTATCTATGGGTGAGTCGAAATTATGACTAAACGCATCTAAACCATCAAACCACTTGGTGTAAAGCTGGTCAAGGTAAGCGAGGAGTAAATCATTTTTTGACTTAAAGTGATTGTAGAGTGAAGGCTTTGATATGCCGGCTTCCTCAATAATTTGATTAATGCCGGTCAAATTAAATCCCTGTTCATAAAACAACCGGTCGGCCGTTTCCATGATTTTATCTAATACAACTACGGGTTTCATACCTCAAAGGTAAGTTTTGTAAGTTAACTTACAAGTCTGTTAAATTATAAAATTATTTCTTTAACAATCGGATGACTTAACGCTGCAGACCCAGCTGCCAGTATAGCTGAGTGATATGAGATTGAATGGATAAGTGTGTCCTAAACGATCATATCCTTGCAAATCCCTTAATAACTATTACTTTCAAGCTTTGACACAAGCATTACTTTTTTACCTTAATGGTTATTAGCTTTGTACCAAGCATGTTTGAAGTTTTTGAAAAGCACCTCCGAAATCACGTAGAAATATCAGATGAAGATCTGGAGCTCATTCGTGCTGGAAGCACAAAACGAACTATGCGTAAATGGCAGCCCATTTTACAGGATGGCGAAATTTGGAGCATCAATTGCTTTATCGCCAGTGGATGCTTTCGCCTTTATCGGTTTAGCGACGACGGTACAGATCATACTCTGAGGTTTGGTGTGGATAACTGGTGGATCAGCGACCAGGAAAGTTATAACAATGAAAAACCTTCTGATTACAATATCGAAGCACTTGCAGCAAGCATAGTCTTTATCTGGACGAAAGAGAAGTGGGCTGAATTGATGAACGCGATACCGGCCTTGAAAAAATTCAATGAAATTTTGCTCGCTAAAAGCTATGAAGCAAGCCAGCGCAGGATATTCTCTTTGATCAGCTACTCTGCCGAAGAAAAATATAAAGAATTTCAAAGTACATATCCCAGTGTTTTCAACCGGGTGCCATTGCATATGGTTGCCTCCTATTTGGGAATATCAAGGGAAACCTTGAGCAGGATAAGAAAAGAATATACAAAACATCATTAAAAAAAGCCCCCGGCTTTCGCCCAGGGACTCTCTAATTAAACCAATTAAACCGAATAATTGGCTTATGCTATGGGGTGAGCTCCGTACGTAGGGCTCGCCACCTGTATTTTTTCCCCCAGTTCAAGCAGGGTAGCTTCATCAAACCATCTCGCAGCCAGTTGAATGTTTATCGGCAGATTTCGAGAACTTAAAGATACCGGTACCGAAATGGCGGGTAGTCCTGCAATGTTGAAAGGCGCGGTAGCCGCATTTACATGTAAAGCCGAAACCTTTTGGCCATTAACAACAACCTCATTCAGCATGTGCTCTGTTGCAGTCGTTGGATTTACCGGTAACAACATCACGTCATATTTCAGGAAGTAATTGGCAAAGTGGCTTCTTAGTTCTTCTAATTTATTTTCGGCTCTGGCATATTCTTTTTCGCTAAGCAACTTAACATCCATGGTGAATTTACCAACAAAGTGCAAATCGTTTTCGCGGCCTTTGGTAAATTGTTCCATGTAAGGAACCAATTCTCCATAAATTACGGCAAAGTAAAGACTCACCCAGTCCATACCTTCCATAAAAGGAAGGCTCACCTCCTCTACTTCACAGCCAAGGTCTTTCAGCAATGCTGCCGTACTCTTAATAGCTGCTGTAATTTCAGGATCTACCGGTGCAAAAGCCGGCTCTGATGCCCATCCTACACGAATTTTTGAGCCGGGAAGGCGGAAATTAGCCGGTTTTGCATCATTAGGAAAAATACTATAACCATCAATACCATCCACGCCATTAATGATGGAGTAGCCCAGGGCAACATCCTTTACGGTACGGGCCATAGCACCAATATGCCACCATCTGCTTAATACCCGTGGGAAGTGACCGGTGTATGGTATGCGGCCGTGCGTGGCTTTCAATGCCGCGATGCCGGTGAAAGCAGCCGGCCCTCTGACAGAGATCGATAAGTCGCTCCCTAAGCCAATCGGTGAAAGCCCGGCTGCGATAACCGCTGACTCGCCACCACTTGAACCGCCCGGGGTACGGTTAGTATCCCATGGATTTAAACTTCTTCCGGTAATCAGGTTTTCTGATTCCCAATGCGCAGAAAATTCGGGGATGTTTGTTTTCATCAAAGGAATTGCCCCTGCGTTTTTCATGCGGGCAACAACGGTTGCATCTTTGTCAGGGATATTGCCTTCAAATATTTTTGAACCATACTGCGTGGGTACACCGGCTGTGTCAATGGCGTCTTTGATTGAAAATGGAACGCCGTGAAGAGGGCCTAATTTTTCGCCTGCTGCAACTGCTTTATCAGCGACAGCAGCAGCTTTCAAAGCTTGCTCACCCATAAGGGTAACAACGCCATTTATTTGAGGGTTAATAGCTGCTACACGATCAAGGTGTGCCTGAACAACTTCAACTGAAGTTATTTCTTTGTTGCGGATCATTTCAGCAAGTGTTGACGCTTCCTGATAATAGATCGGGTCATTTTGATTTTTCATTTTTCGGATTAATTATTGCTTTATTTTGCAAGCGATCGTACTTCCGATTGCCTGAACAAAATTGCCGATGACGGCTCAGCCATAACGAAGTCATATGACACAATTTGGAATTGACATTTGTCACAGTTTTTGGCTGCTACTTTTAATAGCACATTATTTAATCCCCAATAAATTTTTACAAAAGTTTTGAAATTCAATCTGTTTTACTTTACTTTGTACTTCAAAGTACTTTTATCAAATACAAACACCGATTAAACATACAGGTCATGAAAATTTCAAGAAAAAAGTTTGTTTCCATCTTCCTCATTTCCGGGTTTAGCTTTCTTTTTATTTATAACGTAATTATTCGATCGGTAGTAAAAGTTATTCCTGAAAACGGGGAGTCATTTTTGGGAACGGAATCACTATCAGGATGGAAGAGTATCATATCCACAATATTATATCCTGTCAAAATTGTTTTGGTAGGCCCTGTGCTCCCGCTTATCAATTTGCCAGACCCGCCACCTCCATTTTTGGTTATTGGGCTTGCTTTTTACTGGACTATCCTCGCCCTGGCAATTTATTATCTCATAGGTAAAATTAAGCTCACTCAACTAAAAGCATGATTTTTAGCATGATTGGGAGCAACCTATTGTTTATTGAAATTATTTGATATGAAACTTAAGCACAATTGTTTGTCAGCATTTCAATCCCCCGGCAATCCGGTTTCTGCACTGTCCATTGGAGCATCCTTATCTTCAATATAGGCTTTACCCCAGCTGTTTAGCGCATCAAAAACAGTTTGCAGCGACCGGCCTAAGGCAGTTAGCTGGTATTCTACCCTCGGCGGCACTTCCGGATAAACTACCCGGGTCACTATCCCATCCTGTTCCATTTCACGCAGTTGCGCGGTTAATGTTTTTTCTGAAATATTGTCTACTAAATTATTGATCAGGCAATACCGAATTGGCTGTTCTTTACGGATCACATCATATATCCTTAACTTCCATTTTCCACTAATGGAGGCTAAGGCAAGCTCTACGGCACATACGTCCGGATTTTTCGCCCATTCTGATCTCAATGTCCTGTTATAAGCCAATTTTTTCCTGTTTTTGGTTCCTGATTTACGTGCTTGTGCAGGCTCTGCTGCCCCTTAGCCCGCTTTCATTATGAAGGTAAATCAAAGGTACCGCGGTTCATTATTATCTGCAAATGTTAAAGTTCTGTCATAAGTAATATTTGTTCAATTTTTTTAATCAGGCAATTCCCTGAATATCAACAATACGAACCTGAATTTCCGTAGCAAACGCAATTGTAAGTTCTTGTAAATAAATTAATTACATATTTTATTTGTGATAAAAATGCGTTTTGCGCGAATATTCAGATGAAAAATATCAATTTATTTGAGCCCCTTAAACTGGGATCTCAACAATTAAACAATCGTGTGGTAATGGCTCCTATGACCAGAACACGTACATCAGCCGGCGACGTACCCAACGCCCTGATGGCTAAATACTATGGGCAACGCGCCAGTGCCGGCCTCATCATCTCTGAGGCTGTTGATGTAGCACCGCACAGCAAAGGATATTTGTGGACACCGGGCATTTACAATGACACACAAGTAGCTGGCTGGAAACTGGTAACTGATGAGGTACACCGGCATGGCGGCAAGATCTTTTCACAGATCTGGCATGTTGGACGGATGTCGCACATTTCACTAATGCCTGAGGGCCAGGCGCCATGGGGCGCCACTAACGAACAGGCCACCGGGTCAGATGTATTTGCGCATGGTGCCGACGGTAAATTAACATTTGTGCGGGCGAGTGCCCCCAGGCAGCTTAGAACAGATGAAATGCCTGGCTTAATCAATGATTTTAGAGTCGCCTTTCGCAATGCAGACAAGGCCGGTTTTGACGGAATTGAAATTCATGCAGCAAACGGTTATTTGTTTGAGCAGTTCATGAACTCAACACATAATACACGCAATGATGAATATAGTGGAAATACCCTCGAGAACCGGACGCGCTTTTTACTGGAAGTTATTGATACCGCTATACAGGAATTAGGTGCAGGACGCATTGGAATAAGGCTTTCGCCTTTTGGACATTATAACAGCATGCCACACGATCCGTTTGCAGAAGAAACCTTTTTTTATTTGTGTCATGAGCTTCAACAGCGGGGTATTGCATACATCCACCTGCTTTATGAATTGTTGCCGACCGGTAACATGGAGCAGGTAACCGTTTTCCAGGAGCAGCACCTGCCAGATGATTTTGTAAAAAAGACACGTGATGTTTTCAAAGGCGCTATCATATGGTGCGGCAGCTTCACCAAAGATTCTGCAGGGAAAGCGCTCGCCACCGGTTGGGCAGACTTAATAGCCTTCGGCCGGCCTTTTGTAGGCAACCCCGATCTGGTTGCCCGGTTTAAAAATAACTGGCCACTGACCGAAGCCGACCGTTCTGCCTATTATACCAGAAATGGCGAAATCGGTTATACAGATTTTCCTGAGTTTAATCCTGGCGTTAAAATTTGAATTAGTTAAGTTCATAATTATCAGAAGTGGCTTTCTGTCTATTCATTCAACAGCCGCTTCTGTAATATCAATGGCTAAAAAATGAATCGGATTTACACGCGGCGGTTTTCAGAAAATTACATCAGCCGAAAAATCCAAAAACATTTCCAATAGTTGATTATCAGAACTTGACAGAAAGAGAATGAAACCACTTCACTAAGGATCTGTTTTAACTTCAAAGCCACTCTTGCAGGTGGCTTTTTTTGTTTAATTGGGCTATGTTTACAAGTATGAATGCCAGCGTTTATAACATCCCGGTTTGCAAACCATTTAGTTGGGAAGAATGCCTTTGGTATTTGGATCGTGAATTTGACGATTCTATGTATCAAGTATATCCGGACAAAGTGCGCAGAGCTTTTCATTTTAACGGACAGAATATACTGGTAGACGTTATTTTTACAGGAGATGCCTTACAAGTGAAATGGCTTGTTGGCAACCCTGAACCAGATAGCATAGCCTGCGTAAATGACTTTATCCTGAATTGGTTTAATCCTGATACTGACCTAACAGCTTTTTATAAGCTCCTTAAAAACCGGAAAGAATTAGCCTATATGCCCGAAGCTTTTAACGGTCTGCATTTTATTGGGATACCCGATTTGTTTGAATCATTGGTGTGGACTATTATGGGGCAGCAGATCAATCTTCATTTTGCTTATAAAATTAAAAGACGGATGGTTGAAACCTATGGTTCAAGCGTTGAATTTGAAGGCATTCACTATTGGATATTCCCTTCACCAGAGATTGTCGCAACCTTATCCGTTTCCGAATTAAGAGCGCATCAATTGTCTGCCCGAAAAGCGGAATACCTACTGAATATAGCCCGGGCCTTTTTAAATGGAACCCTCAGCAAGCAGATATTGCTGAATTTGCCTGACCTGGAAGCCAGGCTGAAATTACTTACCGGCATAAAAGGTATCGGTATCTGGACAGCTAATTATGTGCTGATGAAAAGCTTAAAAGAAAATACTGCCGTTCCGTACGGTGATGCCGGTTTGCAAAAGGCATTAATAGCACACGATATCATCGCCGATAAAAATGACACGGCAGGAATAAGCTTGTTTTATGAAAGCATGAACGGATGGCAGTCTTACATGTCACTATACTTATGGCGCAGCATGGCAAAGAAAAATTTATAAAGTAGTAAAAAGCCACTCTTTCAAGTGGCTTTTTTTATCAGCCTGCACACCTTTATTATTCTGACCAGGGCGACTCCAAAATTAATTCGCAGTAGTCTTTTTTTACATAGCCAGGTATGCAACATGCACAAATATCAGAATTGATATTCCCATACGTTGTGTGTGGTTTATGTTTAAACCCTTCAAAGAAAACGTTTATCATATTTTTCTTTAGGTTATTGCGCGGAAATTCTTTGACAATTTCTTCACGGTCCCTGCTCGATAACTTGTCATAATCTCTGCCAATTACATCTAATGCAGCTCCGTAATTGAGTAGTGCCACTTCGGGTTCTTTATACTCCGCAATTCCGGGTGATGTATGCAGTGTTATGGCATCCCAAACCAACTGCATTGATTGTTCAGAAACGCCGTGACTACGCAGAAAATCACGGGCAGCATTTGCACCGTCAACCTCAAATCTCTTATCGTCGCTGCGGTAATGTGCTGTTAGCCCTAAGTCATGGAACATAGTACTCACATAAAATAGTTCATCATCAAACCTGATACCGTTTTGCTTGCCATTTAACGCGGCGAAAAGATAAACCCGCAATGTATGGTTGTATAAAAGTTCACTGCCATGTTCGCGCAATAATTCTGTTGCCTGTTTCGCAATTGCGCTGTCGGGTATTTTTACACCGGCTATAATTTTACCTGCAATATTCATCTTATTAGTTTTTTACTGATTAACGGAAATTTTTAAATGGCTTCTGTTTTAGTTGATATACCCACACGGTTTAAAAAGTTGATGTGGCAGATACAAATAATAATATCAGCTATTTCTTTTTCTGTAAAATAGGATTTGACCTTTTCGTAAACCTGGTTTGAAACCCCATGGTTAAAAATAAATGTAACCTCCTCAACCACTTCAAGAACCGCCCGCTCGGCATCGGTAAACAAGGGACTTTCCTGCCAGGCAGATAAAGCGAATATGCGGCGAGACGTTTCGCCATGTTTTAATGCATCCTGTGTGTGGTAATCGATGCAAAAGGCACATTTATTGATTTGCGAAACCCTGATTTTAATAATTTCTATCAGGTTTTTAGGGATAGTAGATTTATATAGGCGCTTGTCTATTTCTGCTATCAGCTCCCAGTATAATGGCTCTTCTTCCCATACGTCAAGACGTTGTTTGATTACAGTATTCATGATTATTCATTGATGTTTTACAAAGGTGAAAAACATCAATGCCCATTTACTTAAACTGGTTTAAGAAACAAATTTCTTTCTTAATTCGCTCAAATATTCGGGAGTGAAACCTAAAAAGGAAGCAAGCAGGTATTGCGGAACACGCTGGGTAAACGTTGGAAAATGTTTGAGGAAATGCAGGTACAATTCTTCTTTAGACAACTCAAAAAGAAACCTGAATCTCATTTGAGATGCGGCGTAGGCCCGCTGAAAAACCAGGTGAAAATACTGGTTCATTTCCGGAACCTGTTTCAGCAGCTCGTGCTGCCCCTCGGCGCTAATGCATAATACTTCGGTAGGCTCTATGGCCCGAATGGAAAATTGCGCAGCAATGCACTGTTGAAAAGCGGTAAAATCCGAAGTCCACCAATTTTCTAAGGCAAAATCAATGGTTTGTTCTGTTCCGTTTTGCCTTAGATAGCATAATTGAACGCAACCTTTAATAATGAAGAACTTTTCAAAGCACCGCTGGCTCTCAATTAACAACAATTCCTTTTTTTTATATACCCGATGTTCAAAAAAAGACTCGATCAAACCAGCTTTGTCAGCCTCAATTGAACAAAATTTCTCAATATGGTTTAGTAGCTGCTGTATCACTAAGTTTTGCTTAAGCATATGCAAAACTATTACAATTCTGCTTAGGAACGGTTGCACCAATTAATTTGAGGTTATCGGTAAGTTGACACCCAAAGCAGGAATAGCTTTACCATTTATGTATTCGCGCTTACGAGGATACCTGTGGATTTTCCAGCTGCGGAAAAGATGTAAGAAATATGGAACTTTTAATTTTGTTTAACAGTTCCATATTTTAAACAGATCTTTAAACGGAGTTGATTCAGAAATTACCCGGTGTCACTTCCAACAGAGGCAAATAAATCAGCAACGGGCGAAATTATTAAAGAAAAGAATATGCTTGAAGATAACCTGCTAATTGTATTATCATTACTGTTTGTAACATCGATGCTTGCGCTCGTTAGCGAGCGACTGAAAATTTCTTATCCTATACTTCTTGTTTTAGCAGGTCTGGTGATCAGTTTTATACCGGGCGTGCCGGTAGTGGAAATGAAGCCGGATATTGTCTTTGTAGTATTCCTGCCGCCGCTGCTTTATGCCGCCGCCTGGAATACATCATGGGAAAACTTTTGGCGGCTGCGAAAGCCTATCGGGCTGCTGGCATTTGGACTGGTGATTTTCACTGCCACAGCTATCGCTTTTTTTTCACATTGGCTTATTCCTGAATTTCCGCTGGCACTCGGCTTTTTGTTAGGTGGCATTATTTCACCGCCCGATGCAGTGGCAGCATCCTCGGTTTTCCAAAATCTTAGGGTCCCCAAATCGGTTGTTTCCATATTAGAGGGAGAAAGCCTGATCAACGACGCTTCGAGCTTGATTGTTTTCCGGTTTGCACTGGCAGCCATTTTTACCGGCCAGTTTGTTTTTTGGGATGCCATAGGTAGTTTCTTTTCCGTTGTTGTATTCGGCGTACTGATCGGGTTAGCCATTGCTCACTTGGTTTACGCTATACATCGTTTTTTACCAACCACGCCCAGTATCGATACTGGCCTAACATTGATATCGCCCTACCTGATGTACCTCACGGCCGAACACTTTCATTACTCCGGCGTGCTTGCAGTGGTAAGCGGCGGACTTTTCCTCTCCTTCCGCTCGTCTGATCTATTTTCTTATAATTCGCGTTTACAGGCTGTAACGGTTTGGAACGTACTCGTCTTTTTGCTTAACGGCGTGGTGTTTATCCTTATTGGCTTGCAATTGCCGGGTATTATAAAAGGTATCGAAACATATTCTATTACCGATTGCATCTTCTTTGCGGTAGCGGTCAGCTTGTTAACCATCGTCATCCGCCTTATCTGGGTGTTTCCCTCCGCGTATTTTCCGTTATTAAAACGCAAATCACAAAAACATCACGAAAACCTTAGCTGGAAATCGGTATTTATTGTGGGCTGGAGCGGAATGCGCGGCGTTGTATCTTTGGCCTCGGCACTTGCTTTACCCCTAACACTGGCCAATGGTACCGCTTTTCCTCACAGGAGCCTGATATTATTCATCACTTTCGTTGTTATTCTTTTTACGCTCATTTTGCAGGGACTTAGCCTGCCCGTTTTTTTAAAGTTCATAAAGCTGGACGTAAAGGATGATGATACCCAGCAGGAAACAGAGATCAGGTACAGGCTTGCATCTACAGTTGTTACTTACTTGGAAAGTTACTTACAGGAAGAAACTAATGACAACCCGGTAGTTCACCGGGTTAAGGAGCGCTTTGAACGTATGGCTGAGATTGCCGGCAATGACATGTCAGGCAATAACACTGATCCTGCGTTTTTAAAAAACAACCTGGAAGTTGTGCTTAAAACCATTGATGTAAGGCGCGCAGAGTTAAAACAGATGCATCTCAAAAAGGAATTTGCCGACGAGTTACTCAGGGCCAAAGAACGGGAACTTGATTTAGAAGAGGCAAGCGTGCGGAAATAAGCACATCCTGAAAATGGGTAAAACCGCCATGCTTTAATCAAAGGCATTTTTATAGAAACCTTTCATCCGGCATTAGGGTCGAGGCATGGCTCTTATTGCCAAAAAGCCTCAAATTTGAGGCTTTTTGGTTTATTTATGTATTTGCAAATAGAGGTGCAGAGATTACAAAGCGAGTTGGCTTTAATTGATCGGGCTACTCCTGTTCTTCTATTTTACACGCTCAATATATTCCCCGGTGCGGGTATCTACTTTTATCTTGTCGCCCTGGTTTATAAAAAGTGGAACTTTTATTTCTATACCATTTTCTGTTGTTGCATTTTTCAATGCACCCGAAGAAGTATCGCCTTTAACAGCAGGTTCAGAGTAAGTAATTTCTAATTCAACATTATTAGGGGCTTGCGCCATTATAGGTTCTTCGCTTTCAAAAGAAACAATAACGTTCATTCCTTCTTTCAGGAATTTAGCAGCCGGACCAAACAACGATTTTGGAATGTTATGCTGTTCAAAAGATGTGTTATCCATGATCACCATGTAATCGCCATCTTCGTAAAGATATTGAAAATCATTAGTCTCCACCCGGCAAATTTCCACCTGTTCGTCTGTAGCCAAACGAGCCTCTACAATTTTTCCTGTTTTTATATTACGAAACTTATCCAGATAGAATGCTCCGCCTTTACCCGGGGTACGGTGTAAAACTTCGGTAACAGTTACCAGCTCACCATTGTACCGTAATATATTGCCTACTTTAATTTCAGATGCCTTTGCCATGAAAATGTGATTCTTAATTTTGAGTCCAAAGATATATTAAGTTATCGTCTTAAAAAACATAGTATTTTTCTTTGTAGCCTGTTGGGGCCAAATACAAGCATATTCCTCCAGGTTGTAACCTTCCATGAGCGGTTAATACTACAATAAAAAAGGCTCTGTAAGTTTCACAGGGCCTTTTTTATTGGACGCTTTTTAATCAAAAACCAGCTGGCTTGATAAAATAACCTCCCGGTCATCCAATAGCGGAACTATCTTTTCAATAACCACTTTTTGAAAATGTTCCGAATTTCGGTGTGCTGTAAGGGCATGCTCATCCTTATATCTTTCAAACAACATCAGCGTGTTTACATCTGAATTGCTTTGATGAATATTATAAAGCAGGTTGCCTTCTTCTGCGCTACTTTTTTGAACAACTTCTGTAAGTAAGTTCAACACGGTATCTACCTGACCTTCTTTAACGCGCCATTTGGCAAAAACGGTAATTGCTTGTTCGCTTTTCATTTTTTTATTTAAATAGTTTAATAATAACCCACGACCAGGCTTTTCCCACTCGGGTAAGCTGCCCGGTCATGACATCTATTTATGCTTTGGCCTTCTCTAAAATGGCAATTACGCTTTCGGCTACCCCTTTGGCCGAAGCCGGGTTTTGTCCGGTAACCAACCTGCTATCAGTTACAATGTGGGCTTGCCATGGTGTTGTACTGGTATATTTACCGCCCCGGTTTTTCAAGGCATCCTCCAGCTCAAAGGGAACATCCTCTTTGGCGTAGTTTTCCTCTTCGGCAATACTGAAGCCGGTAACGTTTTTACCATCAATAAGGTAAGAACCATCCTGTAGTTTTACATTTATTAAAGATACAGGGCCATGACAAACCGCGCTCACCACAGCACCTTTATCATACATGGATGATAATATTTTTTGAACAGTAGTATTGTCAGGCATGTCAACTACCGGTGCTAATCCGCCTGGTACAAAAACAGCGTCATAACCTTTTACCGAAACATCTTCAATACTTGCGGTATTTTTCATTTTAGTTAAACCTTCATCATTCAGGAAAGCGATGTTCATGGGATCATCCAGTTCAACCATATCAATTGGGGCTTCTCCACCTTTTATACTAAAAACGTCAATATCATATCCCTGCTTTTTAAATATTTCGTAAGGGTGGGCAACTTCGGTAAGTAAGTTTCCTGTAGCACGGTTGTGTGGACCAATATGAGCTGCACTGGATACCACGAATAAGATTTTCTTTTTCATAACTTTTAATTTAAATAGTTAATAATGATTACGTTTTGTTATGTCAAAGTTCAGAAATTGAGTACCCCCGATGCAAGGAGGCAAGTCACAAAAAAAGTGTGACTGGAATCACACTTCTTATTTACTTACTTGCTTTTGTTTGATGAGTAAAGCCTGCTTAAAGTTTCGCGGCTAACGCCAAGGTATTCGGCAATATATTTTTTGGGTATCTTTTGCATCATATGCGGATAAAGCTGGCCAAACTCTTCATACCGCTGCTGTGGCTTGCCAGAGAGCAGTGAAATGATGCGCCGTTGCTGGGCTACATATCCTTTGGTGAGTTTTACCCTAAAAAAGTGCTCCATTTTATGAAGTTCGGCAGATAATTTTTCTCTGCCATAAAGTGTCAGGCACAATACCTCTGCATCCTCCATACAGGTGATGTACAGACTTGCCTTTTTTTCATTAAAATAGGCCTGATAGTCTGCCATCCACCAGTTTTCGCCGGCAAATTGTACAATATACTCCTTTCCCTCATCATCAAGATAAAACATCCTGAAAATACCCGACATGATCAAAAATTCAAAATTGGCCTGATCACCCTCCTGAATTAAATATTGATGTTTTTTAACCCTCTTCAGCGTAAAAAACGTTTTGATATATTCAAACTCCTCATCACTTACAGGGGTGATCTCTTCAATATGTTCTCGTAAATTATTCCATGAAAAAGGGATCATGCTTAAATATGCTAATGGCAGATTAAAAATAACAAGTTACCAATTTTAAGTTGGTACTCAGAAACGAAAAAGGCACATTCTATTTTAGTTAATAGCCTGCCATTTTTTGATGACGTACATGGTATTTTTAAATTTTCCATCCCGCTTAATTTCACCTTTATTTTTGTTCCAAATTAGGTTCAGCATATTATAGCCACCTTTTTCATAGTTAAAAGTGATGCCATCATCTTCAAATAATGTTGCCTTTGCATCGGAGTTGCCGTATACGTAGCAGGTAATTTCAAACTTAGTATCGGGTGCAACATGTTCAACAGGCTTGGCTAAGGGTAGTATGGTACCAGTCTTAATAAATATGGGTAACTGCGTTAAATCTGGTTTAATAGTATACTCCCGGCCGCCTTCATACGGTTTATTGGTATTAAAATCATACCAGGTACCTTGGGGCAGGTATACTTTTCTTTCATCCTGTTTTTCACTTAAAGGCGCGGCCAGTATACCATTGCCTATCATGTATTCATCAGCTAAATTATAGGTATTCTTATCCTCCGGATAATCCATTACCAAAGCCCTGAATGGCGGTATTCCTTTAAAATGGTAATCGGCAAAGGCATTGTATAAATATGGGATAAGGCTCATCCGGAAATTCAACAGTTTACGAACATCGGCCTCCACAGGCTGGGCATTATCCATCAATTCGCCTTTATTATTCTTTTCTCGGTTTATCTGTAACCATGGCGGGTTTTTCAGATACCAGGAATTGAACAGCGTTTGTGCAGAAAGCACCGCCGTTTGGCTGCGGCGCATAAAATCTTTAATAGAATTGGACTCCCGTACCTCTGGCGACCAGATCATCCCCGAAAAACCCGAATTAAGGATCATCCGGATATATTCCTGATGAACGTAGGTATCGCTGTATAAAGCTGCCGGATACGATGATGCAAAGGCGTTGGATGCCCTTACGTCAAGATAGGTACGCTGGTTTAATTTTTTATAAATGCCATATATTGTTTTTTGATAAAGCAAGCCAAATAACTGGTGCATTTGCTCCCCATCAATACCTGACGGAAACTGGCTTAGCTCTGGAAAACTCCAGGTATCGCTGCCAAAAGATATATTGGAGTTGTCACATTCGTCCATCTTAAAACCCGAAATACCCTGCTGCACAAAGGTTGCCTGATGATAGTTTGCAAAAATATTGCTCGTGGCAGTATCGGCAAAATCAGGTACCAGTCCGTTCCATACTAAATAGTTACCTGCCTTATTTTTTAGCGGTTCATATAATGGAGATTTAGGCGATACAAACGCATGCTCCCACAGGTTGAGGTGGAAGCCCTTATTTTTCATACTATCAATAAATTCATTTGGTGTTGGGAAGAAATCTTTATTCCATACGTATGAGCATGAATAAGCAGCCGTTTGCCATTTGGGTTCCAAGCCAAGCACATCGCAGGGAATGTGGTTGTTGCGGAAATAAGCTGCCATTTTATTAACCTGGTTTTGATTAAAATCTGCCTTAACCCGGTATTTTACACCCAACCCCCAAATAGCAGGCAAAGCGCCGCCGCCGCCAAACAGGTTATAACGCTGCATCACATTTTTAAGATCGGGGCCCTCAAAAACAAATACCTCTATCCCTTTAGCACCCGGAATATCTGCGGTAACGTAACCGGAAGCTTTATGATCACTCTTGTACAATTCCTCAACTGAATTTCCACTTTTAATTGCAGTAGTAGTATCACTGCTATTTTTTAACCGGGCAGTACTGCCGCAATAAAACGTGGTATAGCGCGCTGTATTAATCAAAATACCATAGCCCTTGTTGGATACATAAAACGTTGCCGGACCATGCGTATAACCCAAATCGTTCAATGGATTATCATTAACAATTGGCCTTTTCTTTAAGCCTCGCTGGTTAAAAGAGCCTATCTGCATGCCAAATCCGTACAATTGCTCATCGGGATTTAATGGAACTTCAACCACAACGCCTCTTTTATTAATACTGATCTTAATATCAGCCATATTGAAAGGCAATTTGCCCGCGGGTAATTGATCTAACGCGGCCTTGGAGGGCGGTTCCGAACAAAAAGCATAGGGTGTAAACTGATCAATTTCGCCGGTTGATATTCTGGTTACTCCGGCTGCCATTGGTGTGGTTTGGCTGTAAGCTATTAAACCTATTTGAAGCAGGAAGCAGGTTATAGTGCCAATGATAGAATATTTTTTCATGATAAATGACGGCAATATACATAACCATTCGCTAAGCGGTTTTGACGGGAGCAAAAAATAATTGGGAAAAGATATATATCCACGCCCGGGTTATTTTTCAATAAAGACCGAACGTAGATATATACAAATTAAAGTACGCAGAACAATGAGTTATTGTTCCTGGCTCATTAAAGCCAGCGAAAGGGCAGCAATGTCGCCAATATTTTCACCCAACCCAGCCGAAACAATGCGGCAGGCATCTACCGATTCGGCATAAGCTTCTTGCTTTATAACCTCCATCATGACCGGTTCAAGCAGTTGCCGGGCGCGCCCATAGATACTCCCAAGCACAATCATTTCAGGGTTTAAAACGTCTATCAGCATAGCAAGGCCCCTGCCGAGGTACTTAGCACAGATCCGGTAAACTTCTGTTGCCAGTTCATCGCCCTGCAATGCAGCTTCGGCTATTGTTTTTGCAGATATGTTTTGCAGATCATTAATGGTTTTGCAAAAGCTCACCGTTTCACCCACCTGTAGTTTCTCCCGGGCTTTTATTTGACCCAATTGAGCAATTCCCCCACCACTGCAATAGCCTTCAAATGACCCAGCCTTGCCAAAACCAACTGGCCCCATATCTGACAGGCGTATATGACCAACCTCACCCGCCAGGTCAGACGGGCCCGAATAAAGCTTCCCGTTAAGTATAAGGCCCGCCCCCATCCCGGTACCAAAAGTTAAAAATATCAGGTTATCAATCCCCTTGCCCGCTCCATATTTCCACTCGGCCACGGCGCAGGCATTAGCATCGTTTTGCAGGAGGGTTTTAACTTTAAAACGTTCCTCCGCCATTTGCACGATGGGAATTTTATCCCAGCCAATTAAATTTGGCGGGGATAAAATGAGTCCTTTTTTACTGCTTAGCGGGCCTCCACAACTAATGCCTATACCTTTTAGTTCAGTTGTGGTTAAATGATGTTCCTGCAATAAGTTTTCTGCTGTTGTAAATAACAGTTCAATCATTTCATAAACCGGCTTATTTGTTGGAACAACCCGTTTATCTGCAATCACAATTTCATTATCAACCACCTTACCTATTACCACCGCGCATTTGGTGCCACCAATATCAAATCCTAACAACATATATTTTAATCTTCTTTAAGTGGACTAATTGCAATTGACTTAAAATTCACCTGGCCGTGCTTGGCGTAAAACCAAACAAAGCTTCCGTTTTGTTCATAAGTACGGTTAACAATAGTACGCCGGTGGTCTACATCTACATCAATAATTCCATCTTTGATCACGATATCAACTTTGATCGGTTTATTCAAGCCATCAACACCCTCTATAGTGGTGTTACCGAGCCTTACAGTTTTATTGGCAGCAGAAAAATTAAGGCGGTAACCGCCCTCGGCTCTCGCACCTGAGTGGAGGTATAAGCCAAATTCTTCATTAGCCCCTAATGGTTCAACCTCGAGGGTGATGCGGCAATTAAGCGGCACATTTTCAATATGTGCCGAGCCTACACCGCCCGGTGAGTTAATATTAACACTATGACTGTCCGGTGAAGACGATTGCAGATCGTTAACAATTTTAAAGTTTAACGCTTCGGCCGTTTCAGGCACCATCTCTTCCGGAAACCTGGTAGTCAGTGTACCATCAGCTTCCTGGCCAACCTCCCTGAACAAAGAGTTTCCGCCAAATATTTCTCCGTTATTATCTTTTCCTTCAAAACGATTGGGTACCCAGGCTGCCGCTATTCGCCTTCCGTTTTTAAATTCGGCTGTTTTAACCACGTTTGACCAATCTTCATTTAAAGCCTGGTAACGGGGGGCTTCCCAGGGACCATAAGGTTTGCGTGATTTCACATATGAAGTATTGCTGTTGTCACTATAAACCAGGTAATACCAGCCCTTCCAGAAAAAGTAATCAGGACATTCGGGTGTAGATGGCTGACCGGTTAATATCGGTTCGTGAACAGTCCAGTTTTTCAGGTCTTTAGACGACAGGTGAACCAACGCGCCGCCATTGTTTTTCATCACCGTATTTTCCTGCCAGCTGGATACAAACAAATGAAACTCGCCTGTTTTTTCATCTACAAAAACTTTCGGGTCCCTGAAATCCCTTTTACTGTAACCCGGTGCTGATGTGTAAAAAGGGTTAGGTTTTTGCTTTTCAAAATTCACCCCATCGTTGCTGATAGCATAGCTTAATTGTTCGTTAACCTTACCATCATTAAGCAGGCGGGTTGCATAAAAAGCATAGTATTTACCCTTATAGTATACTACCGAGCCGGTACAGATTGATTTTTCCCAGGGTTCATCAATTTTTAATACCAGCGGAAATTGCTGCCAGGTTTTCAAATCGCTCGATTTACTGAGCGCCCATTGGTGCCCGCCCAAGCCATTCAAACTTTTGTGATGGGCAGAATCAAGCAGCCAGTAATAATAATATACACCGTCTTTTGAAAATGGAATACAGTCGCCAACAAAAAGGTTTCCTTTAGGCTTAAAGTACTGCATGCTTTTAGTGGATTGTATGGTAGGATCATATTTAACACCCAACTGAGCCTGCGCAAAACATGCCAATAGTGCAAATGCACAAGTAAATAATATTTTTTTCATTTGATACGTTTAGATTAAATTTCTTTGGGACTATCCCCGTTACGCCAGTGGCTTTCAATAGCCTCCAACGATTTTCCTTTGGTTTCGGGAATGTAATAATATCCCCAAACCGCGCCAATAACACATATTACCGCATAGCTCCAGAAGGTATAATCAATACCGAGCGCGTTAACCAGTTTTAAAAAGGTGAATGCGATAACCGCGTTAAATCCCCAGTGGGCCAGCGAGCCTATGCTCATGCCCACGCCACGTACACTAAGCGGAAATACTTCTGAGATCAGCAACCAACCCAAAGGAGCCAGACTAATAGCAATAAAAATAATGTAGCATACGATACTCAACACCGCGAAAACCGGCAAACTTGCACCCAAAGCCTCCTTGAAATGAAAACACGCTCCCAGCAATGCAAGCGATGGAATCATGCCAAAAATACCGATGAAATAAAGCTTACGCCTGCCCACTTTATCTAACATGAATACCGAAAGTAAGCAAGCCAGCACATTCACACCGCCAATAATAATGGCCGGAATGATACTGGCAGTGTTGCTAACTATACCTGCTATTTTGAAGATAATGGGAGAATAATAAATAATAGTATTCACACCTGAAAACTGTTGAAAAAAGAAAATTCCTACAGTAATAATCAGCGGAGCCCTAAGCCATGGTTTCAGTATTTCACTTGACGATACTTTGGTTTTTGATGATAAGGTGATCTCATCTTCCAGTTCGGCAATGGTTTTATCAACCAGGTCGGCATCTTCCAATTTCAGCAAAATTTTCTTCCCTTCTTCCCACCTGTTTTTACTCATAAGCCAGCGTGGCGTTTCGGGTAAAAAGAACATGCCAAAAAGCAGGATAGCTGCAGGTACAAAACCAACCAGGAACATCCACCGCCAGCTTTCATTATTACTGTCGTTAGATAACCAGTAATCTGTAATATAGGAAAGCAGGATGCCCAGGGTAATCATGAGCTGATTAAGTGTAACCAATGCCCCCCTAACGCGTGCCGGCGATATTTCAGAAATATACATAGGCACCACATAAGACGTAATACCAATGGCAAAACCAATAATGATACGCATAACTATCAGAACTGTGACGCTGGGTGCATAGGCACAGCCCAAGGCGCCAACAGTAAAAATGATGGCATTAACAATGATCATCTTTTTTCTGCCAATAATGTCAGACAGCTTACCGCTGGTTACCGCACCTGCCACCGCGCCAATAAGCACTGTGGTGGTAATCCACTCAATACTTGCATCGCTAAGCTGCCAGTATTGTTTCAGAAAAGGTAGTGCGCCGGAAATGACGCCGGTATCAAAACCGAATAAAAGACCACCGGTTGCTGCAATAACCGCGATAAGGAGGACATTGGATTTTAATTTCATATTAGGTTAAGTGTTTGGTTTAGAATCCTGGATTTTGCTTGTATAATCCTTTGCTATAATTGATCTGGTTGAGCGGTATTGGCAAATACTCATCACGACCTTTCGTAAATTTAGCAGTTTTGAGGTAAGTTCGCTTAGTTGATTCTGAAGCAAAGTAATTATTCAGGTAAGTATCAGCAATTCCCCACCTTACGAGGTCAAAAAAGCGGTTACCTTCCATGGCAAATTCCAAACGGCGTTCCCGGCGCATAGCCTGGCGGGCAAAATCCTGTGTCCAAACGCAATTAACGCCGGGCTGATAAATACCCACTTTATAATTAGATATAAATGAGCCGTCAACTTGTTTCAAACGTGCAGTACTATTGCCTGCTCTTTGCCTAACCATGTTGATCAATGAAACGGCTTCTAAAGGGCGGTTCAACTCAATCAGTGCTTCGGCTTTCCAGAGCAGTACATCAGCAAATCTGATCAGTTCCCAGTTTTTAGAACTTGACATAAATGGTGGAATTTTCTGGAAAGAAGGATCATTCGCGGCTGCGTCATCCTTCATGCTGGTGAAAAACCCGTAAATAGCAGGTGCACGCGCCCAGGAAGTTTGATAAACAAAGGTAGGCACGTATTTAAACGGGTGACCCGGAATGCCAACGGTATGATCAAGCCTTGGATCAAACGTTTGGCTTAAAAAATCGCTAACCTTGGTGGCATCTACATCATTATACCCAGTAAACATCGGTAACCCATTAGCATCTGTTTTAAAGTTATTAACCAGATCCTGGCTTGGGATGTGCTGCCAGCAGCAGCCATACTCAGGATTCATGGAGTAAGTGAGTGAATGCCCCATATCTATCCGGCCAAATTGGGTACCATCGTTTTTAGAATACTGAATTGCAAAAACTGATTCGGGACCATTTTCTGTCGCTGCCAGAAAATTATCACCAAAATCGCCCGCCAAAGCATACCCGCTTAAGTTGATCACACTGTCGCACAGGCTTACTACCTGGTTAAGTTTGGTTTGATCAATACCCGTAACGTTATGATTATCGTCCTGAGTATAGGCCTGGTATAGCAGTGTTTTGGCAAGGTAAGCCAGCGCTGTGTATTTAGTAGGTCTACCTTTATCTGTTTGGGTTGCCGGTAAGGTATTGGCAGCAAACCTAAAGTCGTCGGTTATTTTAGCCCAAAGCTGATCGCTGGTAAGCTCAACGTTTGATTTCTTGATATAATCTGTGGTAGGCAGGTTTTCATCAATATATGGTATCCGGTTCCACAAAATTTTACCCATAAAATAATAGTTGCCCCTTAAAAAACGCATCTCGCCCTGTCTGGCCGTTTTTTGCGGGTAATCAGCGGCACTAATGGTATTAACACGGAGCAGCGCATTATTTACCCGGGCAATTCCGTTGTAAATTTGCGCCCACATCTGGTCGGTTAAGCTATTGGTATTTTGATTGGTTACGAAGGTTTCATAATCGTTCCATTCGCTGTTATCGCCAACGCCATCTCCGCCTTTATAGGCATCGCCGCTACGCATACTGCCCCATGGCCATAAGCTATTAGATGTATGCAAATTCTCGTTTCCAAGCGATGAATAAGCCGCTACCACCATTTTTTCTACGTTCACGGGTGTATTAAGCTGATCACTGGCGAGCACACCCTGCGGCTGCTCGTTAAGGGATTTTTTACAGGAAACCATTGTTCCCAGTAAACAAGCAATGTATAATAGATATTTTTTCATTTCTTTAGTTTTTGAGGTTCTAAAAAGACAGGTCTAAACCGATGGTTGTAATAGCCGGGATCGGGTACGCTCCACCTGGGTTTTCAGGATCTGTGGCGGTGTACGATTTACTTTTTACGGTAAACAAGTTGTTAGCCTGGATAAAAATCCGCGCCCGCTGAACTTTAATACTGCTTAAGGCATTTTTTAGATTGTACCCTATTTGTATGTTTCGCAACTTTAAATAAGACCCATTTTCAAGATAATAAGTAGATGTCCGGTTCTCATTGTTCCTGTCAACCAATGTTAATGCCGGAATGGTAGATGAAGTATTGGTAGGCGACCATGCATTTAGCGTACGCGTTCCCCAGTTTGTTCCCGGCCAGATAGAAGAAAAATCGGTATAATTTTTATACGAGTTGTACACCTGTATACCCTGCACCCCCTGGAAGAAAAGCGACATGTCAAAATCTTTGTACGAGAGGTTAAAGTTTAGTCCGTAGGTAAAATCGGGATTACCGTTTGAGATATAGGTGCGGTCATTATCATCAATTTTATTATCGCCATTCAGGTCTTTATATCGGATACGCCCCAAACCCTTGCCCGGTTGCGCAGGCGAATTGGTTACCTGATCCTGGCTGGTGAAAAGGCCATCGGCAACGTAACCAAAAATAGAATTGATAGAGTGCCCTACAATGGTTTGAGTACTTCCATTACCAGGGTAAGCCGTGAGCACCTCTGATGGTAAAAAGGTAACCTTGTTCCTGAAAGTGGCGATATTGGCACTTACCGAAAAATTGAGGTCTTTGCTGATCTGCCCATCATAATTTAATAAGGCTTCAAAACCTTTATTCTGCATACTGGCACCATTAAAGGTTCTGGTACCACCTTCGCCAATTACGGCCAGATAACCGGGTGTAATAAGTATGTTTGATGTTTTTTTGACAAAATAATCAACAGAGCCGCTTATCTTTTGGTTAAACAATCCGAAGTCGATACCAAAGTTTGACTCCTTGGTTCCCTCCCATTTTAAAGAATTATTGCCTTCCTGTATCTTCACAAAACCAGATGGAAGCGTTCCTGTTCCTGCTCCTGTCAGGTCATAAGCTGTTCCCCTGTCGGCGGTAAATGTAGGGTCGGTACCGTAAATGGCCGAATACAGTGAATAGGTGGCATAGTTACCAGCTGTTTGATTACCTGTTTCCCCATAACCATAACGCAGTTTCAGATCGGATATAAAAGTGAGTTTCTTGATAAACTGTTCTTCGCTCAAACGCCAGCCCAATGATGCCGAAGGAAATGTACCATACCTGTTATCCTGACCAAACCGCGATGAGCCATCCCTCCTGACGGTTACCGAGGCGATATACTTGTTATCAAACGTATAATTGGCTTTTCCAAAATAGGAAAGCAGGGAATAAGCGCCGCCATTACCTCCATTTAAAATATTGGTTGATCCGGCATCGAGGTAGGCGTAATTAATATCCTCAACGGCATAGCCCTGCCTGCTGCCAAAAAAGTTTTGGTTCATGTAATGGATAGACTCCTGCCCGGCCAGGAAACTCAGTTTGCTTTTTTTGATGTCAAGATCATAAGTCAACTGATTTTGCCAGATCAGGTTACCATCAAAATTCTGTGAGTTTGCAGTAAGATTTGAAGGATCGACCAAAAAGCCTGAAACATAAGATTTGCGTAAGGTTCTTTCATAAAGCCCATCATAATCAACCCCAAACGTTGTTTTGAAATGTAAACCCTGTATAATGGCAAGGTCGGCAAAAGCGTTTCCTGTGATTCGTCCAAAATAGCTTTGATTTTGTTTATTATCCTGAATTAACCGAACTGGGTTTTGCCTGTCGGTCATTCCTGCAGCCGGGCCACCCCAGCCACCGCTAACGGTATATACCGGTACAATAGGGTTTTGAACAAGGGCACCAAACAAAACGCCGTTAACGTCAATCAGCCTGTCGTTAATAAAGCTTGTATTTAAATTCTCTCCAACCTTTAACCGGCCATTAAAAAAGCTGTAATCAGAATTTAGCCTCAGGGTAACCTTTTTAGTATGGGTTTCTTTAACAATACCCTTGTTATCATAATAACTCACCGAAAAAAAGCTATTACTTTTTTCACCGCCGTTACTAAAGGCCAGGTTATAATTTTGCAATAGTGAGGTTTGGCCAATTTCATCAAACCAATTGGTATTGGCCGGTTTCATGGTTTTTGCACCGTCAATAAATTCGGGTAAAATTACCTGGTTAAGTACAGGGTTGGAAAAATCCTTATTCCAGTCAAACTGATAAATCTGGTTGTTATTTGGATCGGTACCATCATTAACAGAGGCTTTAAAATAAGCTTCACCATGCTGCTGGGTATTCAGCATTGATAACTTGGAGTTATAATATTGAAGAGAAGTAGATGCATTCACATCAATACGGTTAATACCTTTTTTCCCTTTTTTGGTGGTAACTATAATTACCCCGTTTGCCGCCCGCGATCCGTAAATTGTAGCCGAAGATGCATCTTTCAATACCTGCATCGATTCAATATCGGCCTGGTTGATTTCCTCAAGCCCTCTGGTGGTTGGCACACCATCAATCACATATAGCGGGTCGTTGTTATTTAATGTACCTATACCACGTATACGAACGGTAGCTCCTCCTTCGGGTGAGCCGTTTGTGGTGATGAATACGCCGGGGATCCTGCCCTGCAGCGCTTTGGTAGCATTCCCCTGAGGTATATCTTTAATGTCGGTCATCTTTACTACCGAAACCGCACCTGTTAAATCAGCCTTTTTTTGGCTCTGGTAACCGGTTACTACCACTTCGTTCAAATTGCCCGATAAATATTCCATCATAATAGATACAGGGTTTGATACATCTTTTACTACGTAACTAAAAGGCTGCATACCCACATAAGAAAAATTAATCTGTGCGTTTAGAGCCGTGTTTATACTGAATTTCCCATTAACATCAGTAATAACTGTAGCCTGCCCCGATTTTACAGTAACACCCATCAGGGGTTTACCGAGGTCTTTATCAGTGACTGTTCCGGTCACTGTTTTCTGTTGGGCATATAAGCCTGTGCAGAAAAAAAACAACATGATTGTTAAAATTTGCTTCATAAAAAATAAGTTTAAATGTTAGGTTCATAATTAGTTCAAGGCATGATATAATCAAGGCGGATTCCACCTTAATCGATTAAGGCAGTGTTCCGTTCGTTTTCTCATCGGCCCATCCGTTAATGCTTTTGACATAAAATCATTTAATTGTTTACTTTAATCGATTAAAGTAAATGGTAAAAAATTATTCCCTGCAGGATTTTCCTGCTATAAAATCGGTTTGAAAGTATAATTGCTTGTGTGTTTTCTGCTTATTGATCAAATCAACCAGTATATCGACCGCCGCCTCCCCCATTTTTTCCAGAGGCTGCCGGGAATGGCTTACCGGGCAATAGAACAGATCAAAAGCATCGGCTTCATCAAAACTGAGTACAGATATATCCTTTGGTATACGAATGCCGTAGTCATTGAACTGTTTCAGGCCTGCGATAGACAATCTATCGGTAGCAAATAATACTGCATCGCACGGATTTCCCCTATCCAAAATCTGCCTGGTAGCCAATTCCATATCTTCCTTAAGGTGCTGTGGCCGTAAATGCCTCATCCATTCCGGGTTAGTTTCCAGGTGATGATCTTTTAATGCATCCATATAACCACGGTCCCGTTCGCGCAGATGAAAGAGCGAGGTTTCAAGGTTAATAAAGCTAATTTTTTTGTGCCCGGTTTTAACCAGGTACGTAATAGCATCGTAGGATGCTTTGTAATTATCTAACGCTACGTAGTTGGTATCTATATTAGGAAAGTAGCGGTCAACCAGTACAAAAGGGGTACCTGATTGCTGTAATAGCATAATTTGCTCTTCAGAATCTTCACCCGGAACTAAAATTAACCCATCTACCTGCCGGTTCACCAGTACATTGGTAAGCTGGGTGAATTTCTCCGCGTCTTCGTCACTGCTACCGTAAATAACCGTAAAGTTCCGGCGTTTGGCCTCCGCCTCAATAGCCCGGGTTATTCCAGTGCTGAACCGGTAATTGATATCGGCAACCACCAGGCCAATGGTATGCGTTTTCTGCATTCGCAGGCTTTTAGCCACCTGATTGGGCTGATAATTCAGTGCTATGGCGGCCAGCCTTATTTTTTCCGCGTTTTCTTTGCTCACCTGCTTTTCTTCCGCCTGGCCATTCAGCACGTACGAAACCAGCGCGGTTGACACACCTACGTACTGCGCGATATCTTTAAGCACCACTTTTTTCACGGAAATAAAGGTATTATAATTTGGTTAATTTGGCTATTGTAATTCAAATGTAATGCTTTAAACGATTAAAGCAAATGTTTTTCTTAATTTGTGCCATATTCGAGAAAATTAATGTGTTTTTCTAAAATGGTGCTACCGTAAGAAGCCCCTCGCGCCCAGCACCATTAATGGATGTAAATGGAGAAGACCTGATTGTATGGGGAAAATGGTTTGAACAAATGGCCAAAGAAAAAAAAATTCCATTTATTGATGCCTCTCAAACACCAGAACAAATTTTACAGATAATAAGCGGTTAAGTGATCTTTTTAAGCACATCAACAGCAAACTCCAACTCTTGCTCATTTACTGAAGCAAATCCAAACCGAATTGCGTCATATGTTAAATTTTCGCCTTTAAAATAAGTGCTTCCGGTGAGTTGCAGCCCCAAAGCAACTGCTTTATTAATGATTTTGGACAGCTGATAGTTTTCATTAAACTTTAACCAAAGCGCCATCCCCCCTTGTGGTTTCTTAAACTCTATCAGGTGATTCAGTTCGCTGGTAAGGAGATTTGAGGCGTAGTTGCATCGGTGCTCATACAATTTGTTCGCTTTCATGATAAACCTTGAAAATTCACCACTTTGCATCAACGAGGCTATTATCTCTTCCATTAATACATCGCCCCGCAAATCAATTAAAGTTTTTAACTTAATGGCACTATGCAAAAAATCGGGAGTTGATATCATGTAACCAAGCCTGAAATTAGAGCCCAGCACTTTAGTAAGCGATCCTATATAGATCACGTTACCATCATGTGCTCCACTGGCCAGGGGTAAATATGGGCTGTACTGATATTGAAAATCGTAATCATAATCATCCTCAATAACGCTTAACTGATGCGTTTTTATGAGCTCTAATAGTTTTGCGCGGCGTGCCGAGCTCAGGGTAACAGTTGTTGGGTGATGGTGATGCGGAATGATGTACAGGAGCTTGATCTGGTTGTTTATCAATACATCTTCTATAGCGTCAACATCTGCTCCCTCGGCATCAACCGGGATGGTTATCAGCTGTGCGCCCAATTGCCTGAAAATGGCATCTGCCAAAAAATAACTTGGGGCAGTAACTAAAACCTTATCGCCGGGTTTTATTATCAATGATGCGGCTATGTATATGGCCATTTGAGCGCCCCGGGTAACCATCAGATTTTCAGGCTCAATATTAAGTCCACGCGTATCATTCAGAAATAATGCTAAAGCCTCTTTAAAGATCTGACTGCCATCAATATTCCAGCTGGCCGAAGCTTTTTTCAAAGTTTGATGCGTAAGAAGCCGCCTATATTCATTAGCAACCCTTTCAACCGGGAATATATTAACATCCGGAAAACCATCATTTATGATAACCTTAAAATCAGTAGTTATTTTGCTCAGCGAAGGCACATGTTCCAGTTTATCAAATAAAACCGACGATTTAGCCTTATAGCTTGATTTGGCCTTACTTGCATAAGTGCGGGGCTTTACAATGGGTAAAAGGGTAGATACCCGGTACTCTTTCCTTTCCCTGCTTATTATCCAATCTTCCGTAATAAGGTCGTTATAGGCCGCCATTATTGTTTTCCGGTGCAGGCCCAGATCTGTTGCCAGCAAGCGTGTGCTGGGCAATTGCATATCGGGCATTAATATTCCCTTTTGAATCAACAGCACAAGTTGTGAAGCTATTTGCTTAAACACAGCCTCTGTACTGCTCTTATCAATCTTCAATAAAGTTTTAAAGGGAAGCATAAGTAAACAAGATAAGCTTTATAACAGAAACATCAAATTACGCTGGTCACTCTGATTATAAAAAACTGGTACCCAAAGCGATCAATATGCGTATTTAAATTTGTGGCGCACAAAGATATCATAATCAGAAAAATATATTTAACCATCATCAGATGCTCATTGTGCAATAGGGATAGCCAAATTATCCTATACGAACTAAGCAAATTAACAAAATGAAAAATTTATTGATCATTAATGCAAGCCCAAGAGGCGAACGCTCAAGCACCAGAAAACTTACCGAATTGTTTGCTAATAAATGGATAGAAAACAACCCGGATTACAGCATCCATCATCGTGAAGTTGGACAGGAGTCAATACCACATGTTTCTGAACTGTGGATAGCAGGAGCATTTAAAGCTGCTGAATTAAGAACCGAAGACGAAATTAATGAACTCAAGATTAGCGACAAGTTAATTGCCGAACTTAAAGCTGCCGATGTAATTGTATTGGGAACTCCAATGTATAATTGGTCGATCCCAAGTGGATTAAAAGCATATTTAGATCAGGTGATAAGAGCTAATGAAACTATTACGATAAGTAATGCTAATCCGGAAAACCCATATACGGGCTTATTAAAGAATAAAAAAGTTTACCTGCTATTTAGCAGAGGGAACTATGGCTATGAAAAAGGCGAATTTTATGCACACATGAATTTTCAAACAGATTACCTCAAAACAGTTTTTCATATAATGGGCCTTGATGATGTTCAGGAAATAGCCTTAAACGGAAGCGCTTTTGACCCGGAGTTGTTTGAACAATCCAAAAAAGGTGTTCATTTTGATATAGCCGAAATGGCCGCAAATACAAAGAGCAAATCCTAAAAAGATTTGCTCTTAAAGTTTATAAACCGATATCAATACCTATGGGTATTGATATCGATAAAATTCAGTTAATTGGTTTGGCAAAATGATTACACGCGAGGAAATATCCTTTATTAAGGTATAACCTATGTGCTGTATGCAGCGCATAACCACTATCAAGGTGAATGCTTTTTATCCCTGTATCTGCAGCCTGACCAGCAACATAATCTAATAAAGCCCCGGCATAGCCCTGTCCTCTAAATTCTGAAAATGTAAACAGGTCATCAACATAAATAATTGGGCCTGTACGCAGCATGTTCATGGTACGGTAACCAATAAATGCTCCGGCTTTAGTATTATCATCATTAGGGATAAAAACCAGTTCAAAACCCTCCCGGTCTATCATCTGAAAAACCTGATCAACCACCGTTTCCGGATCTAAATTGCCCCGAAATTCAAGGATCGCTTCTTTACAAATTTCAATATCAGCCTTAGTTCTCGCTTTTCTGCATTTCATAATTCATTCTTAATACTTACAACAAAATTTAATTACAAACTCTTGTTCCGGATATAGCTATCAACACTCCATTTATAATGCTCAATACCCGAAAGCACTAATGCACCACCTGTAAAAACAAAAACCGGGTAGTTAAATGGGGCAGCTATACTTAAGAAAATACCCATGCATAAGCCAAATACAAGTGTCAGGATACCTGCACCTAAAGCAACTTCTTTAATTCTGAAACCTATGATAAGGCATATCCCAAATACAGCTTCGGCAATTGTTGCCAGCACACCCATGGCGTAGGCAATTGGCCTGCCTGCAAACGGAACCAGCGTATTGGTATAATCAATAAAGTGACTTAAGTCGCCCCAGGTAACTCCGGCAGTGCCATGAGGCCCCATTAAACCGAGCCTATCCATTACAGGCAATATAAACCCAACCCCGAGGGCCAATCTTAAAATTAGTTGGGCTATTCCAGATGCATTTTTCATTCTATCTTTAATTTTAAAATCAAAGATAGAGCAGGCTTGCCAAAGTATCAGGTACCAGTTATTACATTTTAAAGGGGCCAGCTTAAAAGTATTTTCTGCCTTAAACTCCTCAGAATAAACGCATCAGGATCAAAACACGATTAACTTTCTTTGAGGACTGACAGACTATGTGCCTATTGCAGATTTATTGGTTGATCTTGAAGCAATATAATCTAAAATACTTCCCAGCAATAAGGTGCCGGCACCTATTTCAAACAACAGGTAATAAGAATGACTTACCGAAAACAGGTACGACAGTAAATACGCTGTACCTGCATGAGTTATAGAAAAAGCCACTGTCATCCGGCTCCAAACCCGTTTTTGCTGATCGTGAGATACCAACTCAGCCGTACGGCCGGAAGCTAAGGAAGAGATTCCCAAAGCAAGGCTCCCTACAAAAATACTTGATAGCGCTAAGCTCCAGCTGGCTGTAGAAATCAGCGGCAACACAACCCCTACTGCTTTCACTAATAAACTAATCCGTATGCTTTTGGCAAAGCCTATTTTATCGGCAACATAACCGGTAATAATCGGGCCAACGGCGGCGGCTAAACCCAGCAATATCCAAAACCGGGTACCCTGTTCAATACCTAAATGAAGTCCCCGGCTAATAAAATCAACCCAAAACACGGTATGTGGCACAAAACCCACCGCATTACAGGCATAAGAAATAACCAAAAAAATTATAGTGCCCGACCATAAAACAGATTTATTTCCTGTCGCTTTAACCTTGGCCGGGGTGTGCTTCTCATTACTTCCATCAGGCCAGCCTTTCCACACCAGCATCATCAGCACAAATGATATTCCACCAAAAGTGAACCAGGTTATTTGCAGCCCTTGTTTGATCAGCAAGGGAATAATGGTTCCGGCCAGTGCAATGCCAATGCCCACACCCGAAAAAATAATACCCCCAATGAGCCCCTTACGGTTAACAGCAGTATGTTTAAAAATTGTTGGGGCAGTAACCACCATAATAACACCACCTGCAAAACCTGCTATTAATCTGACGATAAAATAAACTACAAAGCCAAATGGAAAAGCACAAAAAACAAAAGAGGCTACAATGATCAGTAGCATTGCCCGGATCAGCGATACCGAAGGGATATATTTATTAAGCAATGTGCCTGCCATAGAACCGAGGATATAACCGGTTAAATTTCCTGCCCCAAGGTAGTCTGCCTCAGTCACAGAAAACCATCCGGCATCCACAAGGGCCGGAATAAGTGGCGGATAGCCAAACCGGCCAATACCATTGCTAATAAGCAATGTTACAAAACCCGTCATAGCTGGCATAAAGTCCGAATGTGTTTTTCGGGATATACTTATCGTTTTCATAACCCAAAGCTATATCAAGATATTTATTAATAAAAACAATTTAAAATGATATATTTGTATCATTTTAAATGATTAATTATGCAAATTAACGATCTGATCATTTTTAAATCGGTAGCCGAAAACAACAGCTTTACCAAAGCGGCAGCGGCAACCAACACGGTTCAATCCAATGTAACGGCCCGCGTTAAGTTTCTGGAAAGTGAGTTCAATACTAAACTATTTGATCGTACTTCCCGCAAGATGGAACTTACAGCAGCAGGTATTGAACTGCTCAAAACCGCTAAAGAGATCCTGATGCTGATCGATCAAACCAAAACATCCATTGGCGGTGCTGCAACCACCATAAAGGGTCAGATAAAAATTGGATGTATCCATACCACGGCAGCATTACGCGCCCCCGGAATACTTCATGGTTTTGTTGAAAAATATCCCGATACCGAGTTCAAACTGAATACAGGCACCACCGCAAGCCTCATCAAAGATGTGCTGGCACACAAACTTGATGGTGCATTTGTAGCCGGAGCAATTAACGATGAACGGCTGATTGTGAAACCGATTTTAAAAGAGGAATTAGGTATTGTTACCTCGTCTTTCGTTCATTCCATCGATGATCTGAAAAACATGAGCAAACCTGTTAAATTGATCGTGTTTGGTAATGGCTGCTCCTATCGCAAACACTTTGAACACATTATTGAAGGTTGGAATACATCCCGGTTTTCTATCATAGAACATGATACACTCGAAGGCATCTTAAATTCAGTTGAAGCAGGAATCGGTGTTACCCTACTCCCGGTGGAGCTTATTGAAAAGCACTACCCTTATAAGAGCCTGCGTGTATTTCAACTGCCCGATGAAACATCCGGGGTAGATACCGTATTCATCAAACGTAAGGATGCGGTTATGAATCAGGCTTACCAAATGTTTTTTGAAATGATTACCGCGAGCTACGGTGCCAACGCTCCAACAAGTTGAGCCGAACACGCTGTGTTTGGTTTGAATTTACTACAGACCAACCTGTATCCGTTGATGTTACCGAGATCATTGTTCGCCCAACTATTCATGATTAAAAGCCTTAAGTTTTACAACCTAAGGCTTTTGTATTTATAACTTACCTGTCAAGTTATTAAACGGCAGGAATGTTTAAAACAAAATAGCATCATCGCCAAATTCAATTTGTAAAAAGCATTACTTTTATATTCCATTAAAAACCTGAATGAACACAATTATTAAGAACCGAATAACATCTATTGATTTTCTTCGAGGTACTATCATGATCATTATGGCGCTTGACCATGTGAGAGATTATTTATACTCGGGCTCATTTCTTTTTGATCCGCTTGATCTTACAAAAACAAGTGGCATATTATTTTTCACCAGGTGGATCACCCATTTCTGCGCCCCCATATTTATGCTGCTGGCCGGGACTTCTGCATACCTTATCGGGCAAAAGAAAAACAAAAAAGAGCTGTCTGTATTTCTGGTAAAAAGAGGACTATGGCTCGTTTTTCTGGAATTGGTAGTGGTTAACTTTGGATGGAATTTCAACTTTACATTCCCTATGCTTTTCTTTATTACCATATGGGCATTGGGTATTAGCATGATTTTGCTGGCGGCATTTATCCATCTGCCTAAAAAACTGATCCTTGCTATCTGTATCACCATCATTGCGGGGCATAACCTTTTAGACAATATTCATGTACCCGGCAACTCGCTGCCGGCCTTTGGCTGGTCGCTGCTGCACGACCAACAGTTTTTCACCTGGCATCAGGAAATCTTTTTGGTTGGCTACCCCATTATTCCCTTAATGGCGATAATGCCTCTGGGTTATTGCCTCGGCTCGTGGTATGCTACCGGTTACGATGCCCAGAAAAGGCAAAGGAACTTATTGATATTAGGCAGTTTTACCATTGCTGCATTCATCGTTCTGCGCTATACCAACCTTTATGGCGACCCTGTAAAATGGACCGTACAGAAGGATGCCTTCTTTACCTTTCTGTCGTTCATTAAAGTAAATAAATATCCTCCATCCTTATTGTACCTTTTATTAACACTGGGCGGAGCTTTCTTATTCCTTGCGTTTACAGAAAAATTAAAGGGTGCTGTTGTAAACGTAGTTTCGGTATATGGTAGGGTTCCCATGTTTTACTATCTCATTCATATTTACATTATACATTTGGTAGCAGTTGTTTCATCGGTATTTTTACCCGGCCAGAACTGGAAATTATGGTTCCTGACAAAACCCATCTGGTTTACTACCGATTTGAAAGGTTATGGATTCTCCCTGCCGGTTGCTTACCTGATTTGGATAGTAATAGTGGCTGGATTATATCCTTTATGCAAACGTTACGATGCTTATAAACAGGCTAACAAAGCAAAATGGTGGCTGAGTTATTTGTAAAATATTAATACCAAAGAAAGAGCCATCTAAAAATGGCTCTTTCTTTGGTATTAATATTTCTTTAAAAGTGTTTCAGTCTTGGTCAGAAACTGCTCTAATGCCTGGTTCATATCCACATCCATCCTGTCTGCAAGGATCATTAGCCACCACATACATTCACCCAGTTTATGTTCCAATTCGGGGCGTGCATCACTTCCCTTTGGCCATCTGCCTTGTTGGGCCATCGTAAGCCTGCCTACCAAACCTGCATCCGTCAAAAAAGCCAGTGCGTCTTCCTCAACTGTCCACGCTGTACCATGATGCGTAAGTTCCAGTTGTACATACAGTTCCCTTATTTTCTTTGACCGCTCAATGGCTTCACTTAATTTAATATCATTCATAACGTTTGTGTTTTTAGTTAAAAGATTGCCTGAAATCAATCGGCGATATTTTGGTTTTGCTTTTAAATAGCCTGTTAAATGATTGCGGATGTTCAAACCCTAATTGATAGGCCACCTCGCTTACAGACATATTGCTCGTGGTTAGGAGCTCCTTGGCTTTATCGATCAGTTTATCATGCATGTGCTGCCGGGTATTCCGCCCCGTTAAGGTCCGGAGCATATCACTCAAGTAATGTGATGATACGTTGAGATCTGCAGCCAGTTGATCTACAGTAGGCAAACCGTTTAACAATGGTTTATCCACGTTAAAATAATTGGCCAATATATCCTCAAAGCGCACCAGGAGCTCATTACTCGCCGTTTTACGGGTAATAAATTGCCGGCTGTAAAAGCGTTTGCTATAATTTAACAAAAGCTCTACCTGCGAAATCAGCACGTCCTGACTAATTTGATCAATAGCCGAATCCAATTCCAACCCAATGTTTTGAAACAAGCCGATGATCACCTGCTTTTCCTTTTCAGAAAGATATAAAGCCTCCGTTACCGAATAGGAGAAAAACCCATAATTCTTGATACTCTTGCCCAGGGGATAGTTCCTGATAAAATCAGGATGGATAAGCAGTGTGTAACCGCCATAATCCGCTTCGCCTTCAATAGCCGTGATAACCTGGTTAGGCGAAATAAAGGATAAACCGCCTTCATCAAAATCATAATAGTTTTGACCGTACTTTACCTTACCGCTAAAATTTTTCTTGTACGATATTTTATAAAAATTAAACAGCATACCTTTTTCCAGCTCGGTAGTATCAGCCCGGATATTACTATAATCAACCAGGCTGATGAGCGGGTGCAGCGGCTTGGGCAGCCCCAGCGCCTGATGAAGTTCCGATATGGAATTGAAAACGTAGGGCTGCCTGTTGGTTATTTTCATCCTAAAAAATTAAATTGCTGTTAGTTGATATGGGCTCCGCAAATTAAGGTATTCTGTCAGGTTAATACGGTAAGTTTCCGGCCCCTCGGCCAGGCGCTTGGCGTAAAGTCTTACTGCGTCATTACCGGCAGGATACGTCAACTGATCCTGTCCATCTGTTGCTGCACGATAAACCACTTCGGCTATCTGCTCTGCTTCTGTAAATTCCATCAGTGTGCCGTCATTAAAACCCTCCATCATTTTGGCCATTGTGGCTTCGTATGCTTTATCTTCGGTTACCTGCATCGCTTTCATAAAATCACTTTTGATCCCACCGGGCGCTACGTTTTTGATACCGATACCAAACTGAGCCAAATCGTACGACATGCTTTCGGCCAAACCCTGCAAAGCCCACTTGCTTGCATTATAAATAGCCGATTGCGGGTTAGATACCAAACCACAAAGCGACGTAGTGTTGATAAACAACCCCTTCTTTTGCTGACGAAAATGGGGTATAAAAGCCCGGATCACCCAAATGGTTCCAAAAAAATTGGTGTCAAATTGCGCCCTTATCTGCTGCTCGGTATGTGATTCAACCGCTCCAACCAGGCCGTAACCGGCGTTGTTAAATACTACGTCAATATCGCCCAGTTCCAACGCTTTTTGTGCTGTTTCGTTAATCTGGTTAATGTTGGTAATATCCAGCGGTAACAAGGTAACGTTTTGCAACTGGTTTAGTTCTATTTCCTTTTCTGGTGTGCGCATGGTGGCTATAACTCTCCAGCCATTTGCCTGAAATAATTTGGCAGTAGCCTTGCCCAATCCGGTTGATGCACCGGTAATAAAAATTGTTTTCATGTTCATTTTGTCAATGTTTTAGACCGATACAAAGGTGGGGGCTGGCGTATTGGCACCTGTAACCGAAACGGACAAAGTTGTAACAGAAACGAAGTTTTACCAATAAAAAAGCCGTAACTGCTAACAGTTACGGCTTTTTACTCCTCCGTTATTAAACGAAGTATTTTACTTTACGATTTAATAAAAGCCAAAAGATCTTTGTTAATGGTTTCGGCTTCAGTTGTTGGCATGCCGTGTGGAAAACCCGGATAGGAGATTAATTTCCCATTTTTCAAAAGCGCGGCAGCTTTCGGACCTGAAACATGATAAGGAACAATCTGGTCATCTTCGCCATGCATAACGAGTACCGGAATATCTACGCTTTTCAAATCTTCTCTAAAATCCGTTTCTGAGAAAGCCTTTATACCTTCATAATGAGCCTTTATTCCGCCCATCATCCCTTGCCTCCACCAGTTATCTCTGATTTGCTGCGATACTTTAGCTCCATCGCGATTATATCCATAAAACGGCATGGTCAGATCCATATAAAATTGCGACCGGTGAAATCCTGTACCTTCACGTATATCATCAAAAACAGACATTGGAACACCGTCTGGATTACTTTCAGATTGTACCATAATAGGTGTAACAGCACTGATCAATACAACTTTGGCAACACGGCCTTTTCCCAAATTAGCGGCATAATGAATGGCTTCTCCACCACCCGTTGAGTGACCAATATGTATGGCATCTCTTAACTCAAGTGCTTCAGTTAGTGCGGCAACGTCGGCTGCGTAAGTATCCATGTCATGTCCGTCTGAGGTTTGGGTTGACCTTCCGTGTCCTCTACGGTCATGGGCAATAACGCGATAACCTTCCTTTACGAAAAACATCAGCTGTGTATCCCAGTCATCGCTGGACAAAGGCCAGCCATGATGAAAAACAAGAGGCTGTCCTGTTCCCCAGTCCTTGTAATAAATTTCGGTTCCGTCTTTTACTGTAATCTTGCTCATTTCTGTTGATTTTGATTATGATGATAAATAAAATTCTGGGGATATGTTACTGTTTATAATAGTCAAAATAATTTCTTTTAATCCTTTACAAACAACAAAATCAGGACATGGCACATACCGATAGCGCACAGATCGGGGTAAGAATCCAAGCCGGTTGAATGCTTAAAATTAGTAAATAAAAGCTGGTTTATGCATTCAAAAAATCACCAAAAATTGATCAATATTTGTTGAAAACGGCAATCCGCTACAAATCAGGTTAAAAAATATTTCCGGGGTGGTCTAAACTTTTTTCACCCCTCTTTCACCTCACAAAAACGAAACTCATTTTGGCTACAACAACGGCAGATTAGGCTACACCCGCTCATTTTTTGCTGCGCAACTTTATCCTATCAAAAAAAACAGTTATGAAAGTTATAATAACAGGCTCATTAGGGCACATCAGTAAACCACTCACAACAACATTAGTACAAAAAGGGCATACGGTTACAGTTATAAGTAGTAATCCCGAAAAACAAAAAGATATTGAAGCTTTGGGAGCCTCTGCGGCTATTGGTTCATTAAAAGATGCAGGTTTCCTTTCAGCTGCCTTTACCGGAGCTGATGCCGTATACACTATGGTACCACCTGCCAATTATTTTGACCACAGTCTTGATCTTATTGGGTATTACCATGAAATTGGCCACAACTATGCCTCTGCAATTAAAAAAGCAGGTATAAAACGTGTGGTTAACCTAAGCACCATTGGCGGAAATTTAGAAAAAGGATCAGGCATATTGCTTGGCGCTCATGGTGTGGAGAATATCCTCAACAACTTACCGGCAGATGTAGCCATCACGCATATGCGCCCAACCTCTTTCTACTACAACTTATATGGTTATGCAGCCATGATAAAAAGCGAAGGCATTATTGCAGCAAACTATGGTGCCGAAGATATAATTCCGTGGGTATCGCCCATTGATATTGCAACCGCCATTGCCGAAGAAATTGCCGCACCACATACCGGCAGAAAAGTACGGTACGTGGCCAGCGAAGAACTTACCTGTAACCAAACAGCCGCTATTTTGGGCGCAGCTATTGGAAAGCCCGACTTAAAATGGATAATAATTACCAATGAGCAAATGCAAAGCGGTTTAATAGCAGCCGGAATGCACCCTGGCATTGCCGCCGGAATGGTAGAAATGTATGGCAGCCTGCATAACGGTGTATTAGCGGCTGATTATTATCGCAACAAACCGGCAGTGATGGGCAAGGTAAAACTCACAGACTTTGCAAAAGAGTTTGCCATTGCCTTTAATCAAAAATAAGTATATTAGAATATGGCCAACGCAAAACCCCACCGGATTAAAACCATCAGTGAGTTTCATCAATTCAGGGCATTACCTAAACCCGAACATCCGTTGGTGAGCGTGATCAATTTTGAAAACATTAAAAACCTGCGTCCTGATGAGCCCAAAAGTATAATGCTTGATTTTTATTCCATTTCGTTAAAAAGGAATATTAATGCCAAGATGAAATACGGCCAGCAGCAGTATGATTTTAACGAAGGTATTATGTTTTTTATTTCTCCCGGTCAGGTTTTTTCTATTGAAAGTAATCAGGAATTAAAACATTCGGGATGGTGTTTGCTCATCCATCCCGATTTTTTATGGAGCACACCTCTTGCCCAAAAAATAAAACAGTACGAATATTTTAGCTATGCGGTACATGAGGCTTTGTTTCTGTCTGACAAGGAAGAAACAACCTTGCTTAACATTCTGCAGAATATTGAGCAGGAATACCGCTCCAACATCGACAAGTTTAGCCAGAACGTTATTATAGCCCAGCTTGACTTGCTACTAACGTATGCCGAAAGATTTTACCAGCGGCAGTTCATCACCCGTAAAATAACCAATCATCAGATCCTTGACCGTTTGGAATTGCTGCTTAACAATTATTTCAACAATCATGACCTCGTAAAAAAAGGATTGCCTACTGTAACCTACGTTGCTGAAAACCTAAATGTATCACCCGGCTATTTAAGCGGATTGCTTAAAACACTAACAGGCCAAAGCACTCAGCAGCACATCCATGATAACTTGATTGCCAAAGCGAAGGAAAAACTATCTACCACCGGTTTATCGGTAAGTGAAATTGCTTATGAATTAGGTTTTGAGCACCCTCAGTCGTTCAGTAAATTGTTTAAAACGAAAACCAAAGTTTCCCCCCTTGAGTTCAGGCAGTCATTTAATTGACAAGGTCTATTTAATTTTTAACCCGGTCAGCTTTAGGTCATCGTAACAATTATTATATATAGGTATTGTTTTAAAAAAACTACCTTTAATAAAGTTCAGATAAAAAAACCTAATGGATTTTATTACCTATCAACAACTATTTGAGGGCATTTTAACTGGCTCAAACCCTCCCGCACCGTATGATAATCCGGCATACGTGCATTATACAGAGCTAAACTGGTCGCGTCAGCAACGATGGCTGAAAACGGGCCTACTCAATCAGGATCTGGCAGCTTTTGTTGAAGATATTGATAAAGAACAGGTATGGACAATTATCACCGAACCCTGGTGTGGCGACGCGGCCCATACCGTGCCCTTTATACAAAGAATAGCCGAACTAAACCCGCTTATTAAAGTTGATTATCAGCTGCGCGATTCGCCCCCGTTTTTGATTGAACAGTACCTGACCAATGGAGCAAAATCTATCCCCAAACTGATCATTACAGATACTGAAACCAATCACCTGGCTGTTTGGGGATCGCGCCCGGCCGAATGTCAGCAATTATATTATCAGATGCTTAAAGACAATGTTGAGATGGATCAACGGAAAATAGCCCTACAACAATGGTATAATAACGACAAAGGGAAAAGTTTTCAATTAGAGTTACTTGCTATTTTAACAGCGCTGTAATGGCTTAAATCCGGAAATTTATTGCCAGGATAATCCTGTTTTCATATTTCCGTAAATCGGGCTTCCAGGTGCTGCTCACCGGATCTGTTGAGAAACCAGTTTGTGATGTGGTTCCACCCGGCCCGGCAAAGTATGGAATATTTGCATTACGATGATCAAACTCCAGGCGGAAGGTAACAAAGTCGCTCGGCATAATATCCAATGTAGTGGTAAGCTGAGTCATTTTTAAACTTTTACCGCTTTGTATAGCCAGGTCATAATCATTCGGGATGTCTCCCTCTGCAGCCGGGACGAAGGCAAGGTAACCACCCGGATTTGATACATAATCTCCACGCACTGTCCAGCCAATTTTGTTTTGCAAAAACCACAGGCGGTGCGCAACGGCAATACCTGTAACATAATTAGTTCTGGCCGATACCCCATCGCCGGTTTGAAAGCCGTAGTGCATATCTAAATCAAACGCGGCCTGAGATATTCCCCTCGATTCTTTATGTTTAAAATACCGCTGAGATATACTAAACTCGTTATGTATGCGGTGAACTTTGGATAGCTCATCTGTAGCGCTCTTGGTGTCATTACCGAAATAAAAGTTATATACCATCTGTGTGTTTTCTGACGGCCTGAAATAGTTTGATGAACCTACACCAATATTTTTACTCCAACTGTTATAAGTTTGCCAGCCATTCATCAGCCACAACTCGGTTTTAAAGTTTTTGGTTGGATAATATTGTATACGCGCACCCTGAAAGTAAAACGGGGTAAACTCGCAAATCATTGAACGCTGGTAGCTCCAGTTTTCCTGCAGCACATAGCTTTCCAAACCTACGTAAGATGAAAATATACCCAGCTCAACATTCAACCCGTAATCTACATCAAAATGATAACCGGCCGCCGCTTCCCTTATAAACTTAAGGTCATCAGTTCCGGTGTTTCTTCCACGCGCAACCGAGCCATCGGCTTCCTGCACAATGTGGGTCATACTGCCGGTCTGCATCCAGAAACGGCCGATGATATTTTTATAACTGGTTTCTACACCAAATGATGCCTGGTTAACCTGAAACTCATTTGAACGCCCTGTTGAGGATGAAATGGTTTGCGTATTATCTTTAGGCCTCGCAAAATTGTAGTTAAAATAACCATCAACCAATACAGAGCCGTTTAATACTACGTCGCCATTTTTATCCTTAACAGCCAGTACTGAGGGATTTTGGTTGCGGTTTTGTCCGTTGATCCAACCCAGGTCATAACCATCAAAAGGTACTTTGGGAGTAGCCAGAATGGTATCTGTTTTCAGCTTCTGAGATGTTCCCTTGTCTGTCTGCGCCATTGCCAGCCCCGGGATAAGCAAAAATGCCGCTAATGTTAGTTTAGTAATGTTTTTCCGATCCATTTAAGATTATATGATTGTTTAATACCTTACCCTTTATTCTTCATTCAAAAAATGAGAACCCGGTAAAGCATCGCTTCATACTAAATGGATGCCTATCTTTACATAAAAACATAAACAACTAATAACAAGACAATTAAAAATCACACAAGCAAAATAGTTTGATCAGAAAACTTTCATAGTGATAAACTTTTATCAAAATAATAGACCAAACCCTTATAAAATGTTACTTGTTTGTTACAACAAGTAATGTGCATTGTTCCGTAATTTTAAATGATAAATACATTACTTTATGGAATACATCAGATTTGGAAATACCGGCATGAGCGTTTCGCGTTTATGCCTGGGTACCATGACCTATGGCAAGCCTACTGAGCGCTGGCCCTGGGCACTGAACGAAGAACAAAGCCGCCCTTTTATTAAAAAAGCATTGGAGCTGGGCTTTAATTTTTTTGATACCGCCGATGTTTATACTGCAGGCGCCAGCGAAGAGGTTGTTGGCAAGGCATTAAAAGATTTTGCCAAACGCGATGACATTGTGCTGGCTACAAAAGTGTTTAATGCAATGGGCCCGGGCCCTAATGACAAAGGCTTGTCGCGCAAGCACATTATGAGTGCTATAGATGCAAGCTTAAAACGCCTGGGTACCGATTATGTTGATCTGTACCAAACACACCGCTGGGATTACAACACTCCAATTGAGGAAACTATGGAAGCTTTTCACGATGTTGTTAAAGCCGGTAAAGCCCGCTACATTGGTGCATCATCCATGTTTAGCTGGCAATTTGCCAAGGCCCAGTACACTGCCGATCAGCACGGGTGGACGCGCTTTGTTTCTATGCAGCCACATTACAATCTGCTTTACAGGGAAGAGGAACGCGAGATGCTGCCTTTTTGCACCGATCAGAAAATTGCAGTAATACCTTGGTCGCCACTGGCACGTGGCTTACTAACCGGCCAACGCACCAAGGAACGCAACGAAACGGAACGCTCTAAAACCGATGCGTTTGGCAAAACTTTATATAATGATGCAGACTTTGATATCGTAAACCGCGTTACCGAAATAGCCGAACAAAGGGGCATACCAAACGCGCAGGTAGCCTTAGCCTGGATGCTTACCAAACCTGTTATCACGTCGCCAATAATTGGTGCCAGTAAACCGGGCCACCTGGAAGACGCGGTAGCTTCACTATCAGTAAAACTAACTGCCGAAGAAATTAATAAGCTGGAAGAATTATATCAGCCGCACCCGGTATTAGGGCACAGTTAACAGAGGAAACTGAATGATAAAAAAACAGCCGGGCAGTTGTCCGGCTGTTTTTTTTATGCTGCCAAAATAGCAATAGCGTTTTGGGCTATGGCCTCGCAAGCCTCACGGCCAGTACCCGCCTTTGCAGATATACTGATGCCCGAAAGATTATTAACCAAAAAATCGGCCAAGGCATCAGCCTTCAGGTTATTATTGAGCTGGCCGTTTTGCTGCCCTCTTTCAATCAAGTGTAAAAGTGTGTTCCGGTTATCGTTCATGCTGGCCTGAACAATCCCGGTAGTTTCCATATCCTCGGCACCAAACTCCACTATGGAGTTTACCAGGAAACAACCCTGCGGCATCGTATCTTCAAAACAACCGTTAAGGGTTAACTCAAAAATACCCTTTATCCCTTCAAGTGCGTCACTTGCACCATCGGCTATATCATGCAGTGTTTTGCTGGTAGCTTCCTGGTAACGCGTAAGCGATTTGATAAAGAGCGTACGTTTATCGCCGTACGTATCATACAAGCTGGATCGGCTGATGCCTAAATGAATAACCAGATCTTCGGGAGAGGTTGCCCTATAACCCTTAGGCGGAAAATATCGACCGCTTTATCCAGTACCTCTGCTTCATCAAAAGTTTTTGTCCTTGCCATATCTTCAGTAAAGATAACCGGAACTAAAATTCCAATTATAATATCTATGTCAAAATCAGGTTACAGCTACCAACTTTGAACCTGCAGCCTTTAATGTAGCTCAAAGTTATCACCGTTTGGCCCAGGATATAAGCGAAGGCACACATCTGAACGCCACATTTGATGATGCGGTATCAAGGCATAAAATGATTAGCGCTATTGAAACTGCTGCAGCATCGGGCACATGCCAGAGTTATTTGTAATACTATACTGATACCCAACCAAAATAGTCAAGAAAAGATGAGACCCTATCAAAAGTAAAATTGAGACCCTGAGAATCGCCTATATGGAAGCATTCTCCACCACCTACCCCAGTAAATTAAAGAAAAAGAGGCTGTTCTCAGGCTTTTGACACACGTGATCTCAAATCACTGGCCAAATGCACTTTACAAATAATCAGTAACTTTGCGGCTATGGGTATCACTAACTACGCTGCTTTTATCATAGCCTCCTTCTTATTTATTATTTCACCGGGGATAGATACTGTTTTTATCTTAAATAAATCCATTGCCCAGGGTCGTAAATCGGGTATGTATGCTACTTTGGGTATTACCACCGGCGTTCTGGTTCATACCAGCCTGGCAGCTTTTGGGCTATCGCTGATCCTGGCACAATCGGCTATGGCTTTTGCAGTGCTCAAGTATTTAGGAGCGGCTTATCTTATCTACTTAGGCATAACCAAGTTTTTTTCGGGAGAAAACATCATAAAGGAGAATAAAGGGGAACCAATGACGTCTGTTAAAAAAACATATATCTCGGCGGTTTTTACCAATACACTCAACCCTAAGGTGGCAATATTTTTTCTGGCTTTTTTCCCGCAGTTTATACGGCCGGCTTATATGCACAGTGCCGTTCCTTTTATTTTTTTAGGAATAACTTATGCCGTTATTGGGCTGTTGTGGTTTATGGTATTAACTTTTTTTGCAGGTTCGTTTTCTGCCAAATTAAAAAGCAATGCTATGATCGGCACCTGGTTAAATAAGTTTTCGGCGGTAGCCTTTGTGCTCATGGGAATTAAAATAGCACTTACAAAGAAGTAATTACAACACAAACTTTCATAGCCCGTGTTGTAATTATAAAGCTATATTCCTGTTATTGGTTATATACAAACTTATAACCTATGCCACGCACGGTTTGCAGGTATTGAGGCGAATCGGCATTGGTTTCAATTTTTTTACGCAGGCGTACAATGTGCATATCAAGCGTGCGCGTGTTTACATCGGCATTGTAGCCCCAAACTTCCATCATCAGCTCTTCGCGGTTTATCACTTTGTTTTTATTTTTCAAAAAGTAAAGCAATATCCTGTTTTCCAGAATGGTAAGTTCAATTTTACGATTATCTCTGATCAACAGGTGGGTGTTTGGCAAATGCTCCATATTAGCAAACCTGTACGATTCTGTTTTTTCGCTGTTTAGTGAAAATTTGATCTTGTTATCAATCATAGCCACCAGAACATCCATATTAAATGGCTTGGTGATGTAATCAGATACGCCAAAGTTATAGGCCTCTATTTTATCAACATCCTGGGCTTTAGCTGTCATCATGATAATTAATTTATCATAACCCTTTTCCCTGATATTGCCGCATACCTGCGATCCTGGCTGCCCTGGCAACATCCAATCCAACAAAACTATATCAGGCTGTTCATCCAGTATTATATTTTCGGCATCGGTACCATTATCAGCTTCCAATACTTTATATCCTTCTGATTGTAAACGTTCAGCAACCAGGAAACGCAGGTTTTCATCATCTTCAACCAGCGCGATTTTGATTTCTTTGTTCATATTTTAATTTTCGTATGGAAGCGTAACTATAAATTCCGAACCCTCATTAACTTTACTATGAACAGTTATTTCTCCATTCATAAAATTAACCAGTTCTTTACAAAATGCCAAACCCAAACCTACGCTTCCATTTTGGTTATATTGATTTTCTATCCTATAAAACTTTTTAAAAATATTGTTTAACTCTACTTTAGGGATACCTATCCCCCTGTCAACAAATGAAAATACGATATTTCCTTTCTTATGTGTAATATTTATGTTGAGCTCTTTTTTTTGCGGGTGCGAATATTTGTAGGCATTCTCTATTAAATTCTGAAATACGCTCCCTAAAAGCACCGGATCTGTATAAAAAGTATGCACCCCGTTTACCTTACAATGCAACTTAAAGTCGGGGTATTTTATTTTAAATGTATCGGTATAGCGGCTCACAAAATCGTCAATAACTATTTCTTCCTTTTTTATGGTGATTGATTTATTTTCAAGCTGGGTAAATGAAAGCAGCTTATTCATTAGCTCGTTTAACTTATCGGCTTCCTCATCAAGTATTTTACCATAGTGTTTGCGCTGCCTTTCGGTAAGCTCGCCATCGCCCCGCAAATTGGAACCTGCAATTTTTATAACACTTACCGGCGTTTTAAATTCATGGGTAAAATTGTTTATAAAATCATACTGCAGCTTAAACAGCTTCATGTTAACGTTCAGGTTACGATAAATAAGCCAGCCTATTAGTACCAGGAAAAGCGATATCAGCAGCACCACCGCACCTATAGGCATAAACCTCCGGTTAATTTCGGCTGTTAGATAACCTTGTTCGGAACTAAAAAACAACTTATAATCTGAAAACGCACCGGGGAATGATACCTCGGTGATCAGTTTGCCCCCCTCACTGTCAATAGGATCATACACAACAGGCTGTATAGATACGTTTTGATATAATTCATGACGCGAGTTTTTCACCTTTAGCAAATACGGATCGAGGTGAAAGGTCATCATATTTTGCTTGTATGATGCCGAGGTAATATTATCCTGCTGCTGCAGCTCCCGGTATATTTTAATGTCTTCGCGCCTTAAAATATTGGTATAGGTTATTTTATCGGGCTTTACATCCCAAAACGTTTTAAACAACTCATCCTGGCTGGATACGCGTGATGTATCTGAAAAAGCAATGAAGTTACTCAGCTTGGCACCCATCTCCCTAAAATCAGACTCATCGGCCGGGCGGCTTTGCCGTGCTCCATATATTTTACCGTTCTGATACCAGTATTGAAATATGGCCTTAACTGATATATCAAGGTTATTCCTGCGAATGGTTATGGGCATTTTACTGCCTATCAGCACATCATAAAAAACAATTTTTTTAACAAAGGCATAGTCATGAAAAACCGAAGTCGCATATTTTGCTGCCGAGGCTGAATCTAAAAAACCCTGATAGGATGTTATTTCGGGTATTTTGTTTTGAAAAAACTCGTTATAGGGTTTTATGGTTTGCTCGAGCACCTCTATTTTTTTTGAAGCGAACTCATTCTCTACATATTTGGCCGTAAGATTATAGGACACAAAAAGCGCAACCACAAAAGTTACCGATATGAGCACCAGGAATATGATGATCAACGAAAAGTTCTTACGGTAAACATTTTTATGTACAGGCATCTGGGGCTTATGGTTTAACCCGCATATTATTCTCCAGGAACTTTTCTATCTCAGCGTACATTTCCATACGGGTATGTTCGCTTTTAAAAAAGGCACGCTCGTTGGGTTTTAAAAAATATTTAACATCAACATTCTTTTTACGCAGCTCACGCACAAACTGGTTCAACTCGCTAATATTTGCACGCTGATCTTTTGCCCCCTGAAAAATAATTAACGGTACTTTTATTTTATCCGTATGAAATACCGGCGAAATAGCCCTTAACTGATCGGCATCGGTTTCTGGGTTTCCAACCATTTCGTAGGTCATTTTTAAATATGGTTTAAAAAACGGTGGCGCATCTTTTATGTAGGTAAAAAAGTTTATGAGCCCATACTGTACAACAGCACAATTATAAAGCTCAGGGTGAAACGACACACCGTATAAGGCAGAAAATCCGCCAAAACCACCACCAAAAATAGCTATTTTTTTAGGGTTGGCTATTTTTTGGTTAATGAGCCAATGTACGCCATCGGTAATATCATCCTGTATTTTACCACCTACCTGCTTAAAGCCGGCGCTTCTGAAAGCTTTTCCATAACCTGTTGAACCACGGTAATTAACCTGAAAAACCGCATAGCCCCGATTTGCCAAAAATTGCACCTGTTCATCATACCCCCACGAATCGCGACTCCAGGGGCCGCCATGCGGCATCACTACTACAGGTAAGTTAACCCGCCTGTTGCCCTGGGGCAAGGTCAAATACCCGTTAATCAGCAAGCCATCGCGCGCTTTGTAGGCTATCGGCTGCATGGCGCATAGTTCATCAGGTATCAAACTTGAATTCATATCGCCCAGTTTGGTCAGCTTATCTGTAGCGCTTTCATAAAGATAATACGAGCCGGGGTTACGGTCGGTATAGGTGTTTAAAATATATTTATTTTCGGCGCTGTCACGGTCTATCACTTTTATTTCATTGCCCGCCAATTGCTGCCGCTGCTGTAGGTTGTGGTATACACGCTCAATATCAGGGGCTAAAAAATGTTTGCGTGGCTTGGCTTCTTCCCATGAAGCAAATTCTACCCTATGCTTATTTTTTGAATACTCAACATATAACACGTCGGCCTTGTTGCAACTAAAAATTGTTTTTTGCTCTTTACCGTCCTCCGCATTAATTTCAACCAGTGCCGTTTTATCACGGTTAACGTTAGACAAGGCATAGAAATAATTTTTCACCCCTGTAAACGCAACCGGCTTAACTGAGTTTTTAAAATTATTTTCAATAATAGGTTTAAAAGGCGTATTATCATCGGGCCGGTACAAAATGGTTTCATTTACACCATCTGATGCTTTTACCAGGCGTATTTTGCCATCTGCATCCGGAAACCATTCTGTTAAATTACCAGGGTTTAATAAATAAGGATTTAGCTCACCTGTTTTTATGTTAAGCCTGTATATATCAAAATTGGCAGGATCGCGCTTGTTCATCCTGATCGTGATCATATCGGGCTGCTGTTTATTGCGGCTCAATAAGCTCACACGTACTTTTGCCTGCGCCATGATGATCCTTTTTTTATAGGTAGGCACATCCATGGCGTACATTTTTAAACTATCATAATCAATAACATCCTGGCTAAATACCAACTGGTCATTATAACTCCAGAAGTAATCGGGGCGGATAGAATAATCAGTGAATGTAGTAGCCATATGCTCCTTACCATCGGCCAGCGACTGTATAAAAAGATTCTGCTTGTCTTTATAAGGCTTTAAGTAAGATACGTACCTGCCATCGGGAGATATTTTGTAAAAGCTTTTCTCTGGTGTTCTAAAAAAATCGACAATGGGTATCTGTCTAACTCTATTCTTGCAGGAACATAAGGTTAGGATAAAAGCAACTGTTAAAAGATATCTAAACTGGCCAAGCATATTAAATTTGCCCCATTTTATTAATCTGGTCAAAATACGTTAAATAACTTCAGGTTAACAAAATGTCACTACAATTTTACCCGCTTATAACGTTATATGAATAATAATGCAATCCGCCTAAACCTTTAAAAATTAATTGATTATTTTTGAACAGATGAGGGCTATAATCAGTGTTATTATTCTTGCTTTTATAACTACCACCAGGCTTTTTGCACAGGACAATGACATGCAGCTGGCCAAACAATACAACACCAACGGCGAACCTCAGAAAGCCCTCGAAATATACCAGAAACTGTACCGGCAAAACAATGAGGTATACTACTCCTATTACGTTAGTACGCTGCTAAACCTGAAAAAGTTTGACGAGGCCGAGAATACGGTAAAAAAACTGATGCGCAAACACCCTAATGAGCATCAATACCCTATTTTACTGGGCAACATTTATACCCAGCAGGGCAACCAGAATAAAGCCGATGCCATTTATGACGATTTGCTCAAAAACCTCCCGCCCGATCGCAATGAAATTTCTATGCTTGCCGGCCAATTTTACCAGGGCTCTAATCTTGATTACGCCATCAAAATATTTTTACAGGGCCGCAAAATATTGAACAGCAATGATGCATTTACCTACGAGCTGATAAACCTTTACCGTTTTAAACGGGATAAAGCCGCTCTTACCGAAGAGTACCTGAATTTTTTACCAACCAATCCCAACTTTACTACCCAGGCCGAAAACGCCTTTGCTACCGTATTTGAAGGCGACGCTGATTACAACATGCTGAAAAGCGCCCTGCTGCGGAGGATACAGAAAGACCCTCAGCAGATTATTTACACTGAGCTGCTTACCTGGCAATACATGCAGCAAAAGGAATTTGACCTTGCCCTTAATCAATCGCTTGCCCTAAGCCGCAGGCAAAATGACGATGGCAACAGCATTTTTGAACTTTGCCGGACATTAACGTCTAACGAGGCTTACGATACTGCCATACGCGGATATGAGTTTATCATCAGCAAAGGCAAAACATCGCTGCTGTATATCCCCTCAAAAATTGAGCTCATCAATACCAAAAACCTGAAGGTAACATCAGGCAAATACGTACAGGCAGATCTGCTTGGTTTAGAACAGGATTATACCGATCTGCTTACGGAGTTTGGGCGAAGCAACAGCACTGTTTTCGCTATGCAAAAACTGGCGCAGCTGCAAACCTTTAAACTGCATAAATTAGCTGAGGCCCAAAAGCTATTGGAGAGCGCAGTAGCTATCCCCAACATCCGGCCCGAGTTATTGGCGGGCTGCAAGCTTGATCTGGGCGACGTTTACCTGATCAACAACCAGCCATGGGAGGCTACCCTGCTGTACAGCCAGGTTGAAAAAGATTTCCCGAATACTGATATTAACCAGGATGCCAAATTCCGGAACGCCAAGCTGGCCTACTATACCGGCGATTTTACCTGGGCCAAGGGGCAGCTTGATGTACTCAAAGCAGCCACATCGCAATTAATTGCCAACGATGCCCTTAATTTATTGCTGTTGATTGATGACAACACCGCAACAGACAGCACGGGTGGTGCATTAAAAACTTATGCCCGTGCAGATCTGCAAATATTTGCCGAACGACCCGATAAGGCGCTTATAGCCTTAGATAGTATTGATAAAAAGTATCCTAACAACAGTTTAAGCGACGATATATTGATGTCAAAATCGCGGATATTGATACAGCAAAAGAACTATACTGATGCTGTACCGCTGTTAAAAAAGATTGCCGACGATCATCCCAATGATCTGTGGGCCGACGACGCTGTTTTTATGCTGGGCGATATTTATGATAACCGCCTTAATGATAAAGCCAGCGCCAAAATATGGTACGAGAAAATTATAACCACCTATCCCGGCAGTCTCTGGATCAATGAGGCCCGCAAGCGTTTCAGATTGCTGCGAGGTGATAAAGCAGATTCGTGATCTGGTTTTCAATGGTTCATTAGCTCACTTGTTCATTGGTATTACAGCTTGAGATTAACTATTAAGGATAACTTGATGAACTTTTCACCAATGAACTAATGAACAACTGAACTAATAAACCATTTAATTACTTTTGCATCACCATGATTGTATATAACGACACTATAATAATTGAAGAAAGCATTCACGATGAATGGCTTAACTGGATAAAAACAGTTCACATACCTGCTATAATGGCTACCGGCTGTTTCAACTCCTACAAAATGCTAACCGTTATCGATTCGCCTAACGAAGGAGTTACTTACTGCATTCAATACAATGCGGATAGCATTAAACAGTTTCAGGAATTTTATATGAATCACCTGCACAAGTTTCAGGCTATTCACCAGGAGCAGTTTCCAGAAAAATTTGTGATGTTTAATACGCTGATGGAAACGGTGGAGTAGTTAATATTTTTCTATTTCTTTATTCCCACACGACATTGCAAGGTGCGAAGCACTGCTATTATCGTCATGCCGAATTTATTTCGGCACCCCACAGGATAATTATACACAAGACGTTCACTCAACATGAGGGATCCTGAAACAAGTTCAGGATGACGGCTTTAAAAACAAAAAGGTGCTTCTTCCGAAGCACCTTTTTGTTTTACTTGGTGATGAGGTTATACAACTCATCCAGTTTTGGTGTGAGCACAATTTCTATACGCCGGTTTTTGGCGCGGGCCTCATTGGTTGGGGCCGGGTCAATAGGCTGAAACTCGCCTTTACCTGTAGCTGTTAACCTGTGTGGATCAACCTTTTCTGTTTCTGTGAGGTAACGGGTCACTGATGTGGCACGCAGTACGCTCAAATCCCAGTTATCTTTGATCTGCCCAAGGTTTAATACCTTTTTATCATCAGTATGGCCTTCAATAGCCATGTTAATATCCGGTTCTTTATTAAGTACCGCAGCCAGTTGCTTGAGCGCCGCTTTACCTTTATCGTCAATTACAATACTCCCCGACGGGAACAGCAGCTTATCGGCCAGCGATACATATACCTTGCCATTACGAATATCAACAGTTAAGCCACTTTGCTGAAAGCCTAACAGCGCCTGTTGCAATTTATTTTTAAGCGCATTGGCGGCCTCATCGCGTTTACGCAAAATATCCTCCACCTCTTTAAGCCGGGCTTCACGTTTTTCAAGGTCAGCTGCCAGGCGCTTTAATTTCGATGAGCTTGTGCTCAGGTTGCTGTGCAACGCGCTGTTGTTGTTTCTCAAATTAGCCAGTTCGCGGTTCAGGCGCATAGTATCTGCCTTTAGCTGAAAAACCTGGGTCTCCAAAGTTTCAGTGCGGGTGGTAAGTGAATCGCGTTCGGCAATCAAAGCTTTGTATGCCTTTGGCGACATGATCTTACAGGAGTAAAAAGTAAGACACATAACTACGGCTAACAAATAAAAGGTGATCTTCATTGTAATATTGGATTTATCTGTACTATGCAAGTGCATTTCTTAAAAAAACATTAAGCGGGTATATATGGCTGCACACTTCGGCTATTTCCTCGGCCGCATTCTTTTTTATTATATCCTTATCGGTTATTTTGTGCCAGGCTACAAAGCTTTTTAGCTTCAGCAAGTCTATATTCTCATTATCCGGGCTGTACCCCTGCGGAACTGATTTCAATTGCTCCTGCTGCTTAAAATCACCAAATAACTTAATAAATTCTTTATCGTTAATTATCTGCCTTAAATCATGGGCATTATAATCAATTTCCTGGCGTATAGCTTTTAAATGGGCTGCTTCGGGCATCCAGTAACCACCGCCAATAAAGGAGTTGTCTGGCTGTATCTGCAAATAATATTCGGCTCCTCCTGGCCTTAAGCCTGTAGTTGGCAGGCTAACGCCGAAGTTGTTTTTGTACGGTGTTTTGTTTTTACTAAAACGGATATCCCGGTAAATACGCATCACACATTTTTTAGGGTCAAGCGCTTCGTCAATTCCCGGATCTATTTTATGCATAGCCGTAAGCAGCTGCCCGGTAAATTCAATTACATTTTCGCGGGCCTTATCGTAACGATCTTTATTATCCAAAAACCATTCGCGGTTATTATTTGCTGCCAAATCCTTTAAAAAATCAAGACTTTCCTGGTGTATCATCGGTATCTAAATATGATTGGTAGTGTATTTTGGGTGATAACCAATATAACAATAGCACCCGCGAATATCTGAAATTTATAGGCGCCAATGCAAAACAGCCTAAAATTATGACACTAAGATACAACCAGGGCGAATCGGAATTATGTGTTATGAGGAAGGTGAGCCAAGCCAGTCCTAACGCTTCGCCAACGTTCAGTGCATAGCTTACATACATTGCGGCATAAAAATACCCAGGCTCAATTTCAAAATACAAATTGCAGCGTGGGCAGTTCAAATTTATTTTGTTGGAGAAACTATAAGCACCACCCTGAAACATATTACCTCTACGGCAACGCGGGCATTTACAGTGCAGCATAGCCCAGGACTTTGGCGTTTCAGACATTATATGGAAAAGATGGTTCCCTTGTAGGAGATCAGATTAATTCAGATGCAGCTTTTCTTTACGCATGCTGATATCAATATTTTTACGACGGTATTTTTTATACCATATAAAACCTAATATCCCAGCAGCCAGGTAAGGTGCTCCTAATAAAAATAATATACCATTATTTAAGCCTTTTGCCGCATTACCACCACTTTGTGTATTGGTTTCAACAGTAGCGGCACATTGAGCACATTGTGCTTGCACAGGTTGCCTGCTGCAAAGCAAAAAGCCCAGGGCTGCTATAAATAATAAAACTCTAAAACCTGTTTTCATATAGGCAAATTTAATTATTAATTATTTAAAAATGGTAATACGGCTTTATCATCAAATACACAATTACACCGGTGATAGTTACATACAACCATAAAGGAAACGTCCATCTTACCAGTTTCTTATGTTTTGCTACCTGCATTTGTAATCCGCGGTAAAAACTCAGCAATATTAATGGTAAAACACCTGCAGCCAGTATAATGTGGGGCACCAGTATACTTAGGTACAATGTGCGCATACCACCTGCAGCGGCACGCTCCTCAGGCGATAGTACGCCGTCGAAATTTGAATCACCATACAGGGTATCATTGCGCATCAGGTAGTGAAACAAAATATACGACACCAGGAATAATGACGATAAGCAAAAAGTAATAATGTTAAGCCTTTTATGTACTTTAATATTACCCCGTTTAATAAAATAAAGCGAGGCAAGCAACAACACTGTACATGTGCCATTTAAAAAGGCATTAAGCATGGGCAAATACGGCGTAAATGAAGGTGCTACTGCCGGCCCGGGTATCAGGTGCCGATTCAGCACTACCACTACAGCAATTACAAATATGGTAACACCCGCAACAAAGCGGATTATAAATTTATCGGTCATTTTGTTGGAGTATGGAGTAATGACGAAAGATGAATGACTTATTATATTATTATAAGCCTGGGTCCTTTGTCCTTAATCTTTGTTCTTTTATTTAATAAAGCGCCTTGTCAACTTTTCGCAGCTCTTCGGCTATCAACACTTTAATTTCATCAGTAAGGCGATTAATATCATTGGTATTAGCACCTGAATAATAGCCCCTGATACGTTTTTCCTGATCAATAAGGATCAGCTTATCGCTATAGATAAAATCGTCGTTACCAGCCTTCAGCGCATCAACTAAAAATCCTTTACGGGCCAGGCTGTAAATTGATGTGGTATCGCCGGTTAAAAACAACCAGCGGTTTGATGCTGGTTTTAAGCTTTCGGCATATTGCTTCAAAACAGTTGTTGAATCATGATCCGGATCAACCGTGATGGAAGCGAAGTACACCATTTTATTTTTACGGTACGTATCAACCAAATAACCCATATTACGGTTAATGGTAGCGCAAACCGCAGGACAATGTGTATAAAAAAATCCTGCTACAAATATTTTCCCTTTGAAGGTATTTTCAGATACCGGCTTACCGAACTGATCGGTTAGCGCAAAGGCCGGCAATTGGTGAAAAATAGTATCCGGAATATATTTGCCATGGAATTTATGGCCCGTTTTGGCAACCACTTTGGGCCCGTAAATAGCCAATGGTTTATACCTGTTTTTACCCTTTGCGGTAAGTAAATAATACAAAAATCCTGGCACTGCTAATATGAGCACCAGGATTATAATTTTTTTCCCTATAGCGGCCATTACTATCTCCTCAGATCAATCCAGTGGTGGCTCTCGTTAGTAAGTACCAGGATCAAACCGATGATAAACAATATCGGAACTATAATAGATAATGCTAAGCCAAGTTTTTCGAACTTTAAGTGCATGAAGTAAGCAACTATATAAAATGCTTTAAACAGGGTTAAAACAATATATACAGGGTTTGCATACTTGATATCCAAATAACCATGAGGTACTAATAAAAGTGCTATAATAAACTCTACAGCTGTAATAGCCGACAAGATAAGAGCTACTTTAATTATTCTTCCCTTGCTCATTGACTCATGCTCGCCACCTTCGTGGTGAACTTCGTGTGATTCTGTTGACATATATATAATGTTTTTATACTAAATAAAAGAATGTAAATACAAATACCCATACAAGGTCTACAAAGTGCCAGTAAAGACCTACTTTTTCGATCATTAAATAGCTACCGCGTTTTTCGTAAGTACCTAACAATACGTTAACCGTAATAATTATGTTGATTACAACACCTGTAAATACGTGAAAACCGTGAAAACCGGTTATGGTAAAGAATAAGTTTGCAAACTCCTGAGCAGTCATATGCCTTGCAGCTTCTGTTCCACCCTCGTTAAAGAATTTCCCTAATTCCTCCAAGGCAGGAGTACTACCCCACCAAAAGCCTTCATGATGTAAATGGCTCCACTCCAAAGCCTGGCAACCCAGGAACATTAAACCACCTACCACTGTAGCTATCATCCAGCCAATAACTTCTTTCTTTGAATTACGATGCCCTGCCTCAACAGCCAATACCATAGTAACCGAACTTAGGATCAGGATAAAGGTCATTATACCCACAAATACCAGTGGAGCACCGCTATCAACTAAACCAGGTACAGATTGGAAAACCTTATCTGCCGCCGGCCACACACTTGCGCTAAAACGTAATGAACCGTAAGAAATTAATAACGATGAAAAGGTGAATGCATCTCCAAGAAGGAAAAACCACATCATTACTTTTCCGTATTCAACATTGAAGGGCGATCTCCCTCCAGACCATGAGGTTGATTTAACCTCGTCTATTTCTGATACTGCTGTTGCTGTACTCATTTGTACTTAAATATGGGTGTATTAATTTTGATTCAAAAGTAAAAAAACATACAGATAAATCCATATAATTCCGAGAAAATGCCAAAAAATAGATGTCATTTCCATTTTAAACAGGTTCTTCACCTGCGGAATATTTTTGTATGCTCCCCAAAGGGTATTCAATAGTAATAATATAGCTGCAATTATGTGCAATAAATGCATGCCGGTAAAAATATAAACAAAAGAACGAGACGCGTTAGGGTCTGTGAGGTGTATGCCCATCTTATAAGCCAGTACATACCATGCATAAACCTGTATCACAAAAAAGGCCACGCCCAACAAAAAGGTAAGCCATAAAAACATGCGTTGTTTACCAAACTGCAAGCCTTTTGCGGCTCTTTGAGCTAAAAATAAAGTAATACTACTTAAAATAATAGTAATGGTACTGTATTTAAACGCATCGGGCATAATTACGTTAAGACCATGGCCTTTGCTGCCGCTGTAAACTATAAAACCACTGCTTATAGCCGCAAAAAACATAAACGATGTGAATATAAATAACCACATGTTAAACTTTTTTGGAGCTAAATCAAGCCTGTCGTTATTTTTCTGAACCTGAGCCATCATTTCACTTTTCCTATAAAATCAAACAAAAACATTAATTGAACAATGGGCAAATACATAAACGAGCCAAACATTAGTTTTCTGGCTGCTTCTATTTCCCTTGTCCGTAACAAGCCAAAAGCCTGGTATAAGAATATTAAACTGCATACTAAAGATACACCACCTACATAGTAACCACCGTAATGGTAAATAGTTGGTAATAAACTCACTGGCAGTAAAATTAATGTAAATATAAAGGTAATTACCGCACTTCCTAAATTACGGTTACCTGTAGGCAGCAAGCGGAAACCCGCCAACTTATAATCATCATCCAAAACCCAGGCAATAGCCCAAAAGTGAGGAAACTGCCATACAAATTGTATCCCGAACAAGATCAACGCAATCTCGTCAATTTTGCCATGTGCGGCTACATAACCAATAAGCGGTGGTAATGCTCCAGGTATAGCACCTACAAATACGGCAATTGGCGATTTACGCTTTAGCGGTGTGTAAGCAAAAGCGTACAGCAGAATGGAGAACACCGACAATAACCCGGTTAAAAGGTTAAGGCTACCTAATAAATAAGTACCTGCCATGCCCATAGCCAAGCCCAGCACCAAAGCCTGCCCGGTATTCATTTTACCCGAAGGGATAGGCCTATCCATGGTGCGCTTCATGAGCTTATCCAGGTCCTTTTCTATAATTTCATTGAAAGCATTGGCTGCAGAAGTAACCAGGAAACCACCAATTATTAGCTTTATCCAATTTACCCAATCTATATGACCATTTGCGCGGCTGCCTATTAAAAATGATATAGAAGCTGAGAATACCACCAGAAAGGTGAGCCTCATTTTTACCAGCTTTGAGAAATCTTTCCAATTCATTATTTGCTTCCCCCCCTAACGTTAACCGACCTGTGTAAATTCAAAAGCAAATAAAACTGAGCGCCAAATATCAGGCTCGCCAAAACAATATGCGTTGCCTGCGCAAACGGCGGCAGCGCCCAGTATGATAGTAAAATACCAGTAACTATTTGCAGCATAATAATAAGAAATGTAAAACTCATTAACTGCTGATGTATAGAGTGCCTGCTAAACTGCTTGCGTATAAGCGCATAAAGCATTACGTTAACAACTAATACCAATATAGCCATATCCCGGTGATGCGAAAATATCTCACCGGCATTAGCTACCCAATTATTACGGTAACCGCCCTGAAACTGGGTTGCAACGGCGTCAATTTTTTCACGTACCTCTGTTCCAAATGTTATTTGCAAAATACTGAGCAGCAGAGTAACAACGGTAATTAAATATATAAACGTGCTCGTCTTTAACGCTGGACTACCAAATACCCTTGCTTTGTGATAAGTGTATATAACTATAGCTAATATGGCAAGGGCCAACAGCATATGTACAGTAACAACCCAGGCAACAAGATTTAATGATACAACAATTGACCCAAGCCAAGCCTGAAAACCAACCAGTATAACATTAAATATGCTTAAAAGAGCTATTATTTTGGTATCCTTCCAATAACTGAAGGAATATATGGCTGATAAAAGCAAAAATAATCCTGATATAGCTCCTATAAGCCTGTTCACATATTCTGTCCAGGTTTTGCCGGCGTTAAATTCTTCGGGTAACAGGATAGATTTGTCTTCCCTGATACGTTTGGCTAAATCGCTATACCCAAATACATCCAGTGTTTTGGCAAAGCGTTCGTTTTTGGCTAAACGTTTATCAACATACTTTTGCTTATAGTCTTTCGGCAGATCAGCGTTGCTTGTTGGCGGTATATATCGTCCAAAGCATTTTGGCCAATCCGGGCATCCCATTCCTGATCCTGAACTACGCACAACACCACCTGCAAGTATCAAAACAAAAAGCAGAATGATTGTTAGGAGGTTGATCTTTTGGAACCTGTTTTTAGATGCGGATACACTCATGAATGGGTGAGTAGTTAATAGTGAGTGGCGAGTAACAAGCGATGAGTTTTAACGTGAACTCACCACTTACTACTCACCACTCACTAATTACCACTTTAAATTATTTTACTTGTTCGTTTGCTTTCAGCGTAGCTGTAAACTTGTTAAGCTCCTCTAAACCCTTAGGGTTATCTTCAAAATCATGAGGAAGATTTGAGCTCATGGTTTGAGAGTAAGGAACAGTTTGAGGTATATAATCCTCTTCGGCACCTGGCTTGCTATAATCATACGGCCAGCGGTAAACAGTTGGTATTTCGCCTGGCCAGTTACCGTGTAAGTGCTCAACAGGTGTAGTCCACTCCAGTGTATTTGATTCCCAAGGATTTTGGGTTGCTTTTTTACCGATAAATATTGAGGTAATAAAGTTATACAAGAATGCTACCTGCGCACATGCTGCCATAATGGCTGCCCATGTAACAAACGTATTAACTGTTAACCAGCGTTGCATGCTCACAAATTCGGTAAAGGCATAGTAACGACGTGGCACGCCATCAAGACCCATAAAGTGCATCGGGAAAAACACCAGGTACGCACCAATAAAGGTTAACCAAAAGTGCAGATAGCCCAATTTCTCGTCCATCATTTTACCAAACATTTTAGGGAACCAGTGGTAAACACCCGCAAGCATACCAAATATAGCTGCTGAACCCATTACCAAGTGGAAGTGAGCAACAACGAAATAAGTATCGTGAAGATTAATATCCAAAGTAGCATTACCCAGGAATATACCGGTTAAACCACCTGATATAAAGAACGACACCATGCCTATAGCGAACAACATAGCAGGTGTAAACCTGATGTTACCACGCCATAAAGTAGCCAGCCAATTAAATGTTTTTACCGCAGATGGTACCGCGATGATCAGTGTAGTGATCATGAATACACCACCAAGGAACGGGTTCATACCTGTTACAAACATATGGTGACCCCATACGATAAATGACAATACGGTAATACCTATCAGTGAGTAAACCATCGCATGGTAACCAAATATTGGTTTACGTGAGTTTACAGACATAACCTCAGATGAGATACCCATTGCCGGCATAATTACGATATATACCTCAGGGTGACCCAAGAACCAGAATAAGTGTTGGAACAAAATTGGGCTACCACCTTCATACGGTTGTTGTACACCGTTCAAAACAATGTCAGACAAATAGAAGCTTGTTCCAAAGCTGCGGTCAAATATCAATAATACAACACCTGCAACTAATACAGGGAATGCAAGCATACCTAATATAGCGGTAAGGAACAAAGCCCAGATAGTTAAAGGCATTTTCCACAGATCCATACCTTTTGTACGCATGTTCAATACGGTACTTACGTAGTTGATACCACCTATTAAAGAAGATGCTATAAAGAATACCATACTAATAAGCCACAGTGTCATACCCATACCAGAACCCGGCATGGCTTTCGGCAATGCCGATAGCGGAGGATATATAGTCCAACCACCGCTCGCCGGACCTTTTTGCACCAGGAATGACGACAACATGATAAGACTGGCAATAAAGAAGAACCAGTATGATAACATATTCATGAAAGGCGAAGCCATATCACGTGCACCTATCTGAAGAGGTATCAATAAGTTGGCAAAAGTACCGCTCAAACCGGCTGTTAGTACAAAGAATACCATGATAGTACCGTGAATGGTAACCAGCGATAGATAAAAATCAGCACTGATACGTCCGTTAGGAGCAAAACGACCAAGCAATGTAGTTAACAGAGGGAATGTTTTATCAGGGTAAGCCAGTTGGATCCTGAACAAAATAGACAATATCATTGCAATAACTGCCATAGTAATCCCTGTGATCAGGAATTGCTTGGAAATCATTTTATGATCCATGCTAAATACGTATTTAGACAGGAAAGACTGATTATGATGATGTTCGTGACCGTGATCGTCGTGATGTGCTACTCCGTGGTCGTGAACTGCTAATGTTGACATATCGCTTATCTTAATTCTTATATTAATTATTTAATGCTAACCTATTTTGTATACCTGTTTTTGGCTGATCTGCCGCTGCAAAATGTAATTCTTTTCTCAACTGATCAGATAAATAAGGTTTTTGTCTTGATAACCAAGCCTGATATTCAGCTTCGGTAACAACACGTACAACTTTCTGCATGTTATAGTGACCGCCACCGCATATTTTGTTGCAATAAACTAAATATTCAAATTTAGGGTCATCAAGTTTGGTACGCATTTGTGCTGTTGTGATAGTTGGCGTAAACTTAAAGAAAGTAGGCAAGCCCGGTACAGCATTCAGCTGAACCCTGAAGTGAGGCATGTAAACACTATGGATTACATCCTGAGCCTGAATATTTAACCTCACAGCTCTGTTAACAGGCAAATACATAGTATCAACAGTTAAGTCATCAAAGCTTGATTTCTTTTTAAAGTTCACACCTAACTTATTCGCTGCAGATACCATTTTGAAATCTTTAGGACCTAACTTACCATCTTTACCCGGGTAACGTAGCTCCCAAGCAAACTGGTGACCTGTAATATCAACATTGATTGCAGCTACTTCACCCTTAGCATCGCTGTTGTCCATAATTTTTTGCCAGGTGAAAAAACCAAATACAACTAATATAGTTAACACGATAGCTGGTGCAATAGTCCAAACTTTTTCAATGGTGTTGTTATGCGGTAAGAAGTGAGCTCTGCGTTTTTCAGAATGCCTGTAATTGAACAAAAATGTAAACAGTAATATCTGGGTAGCAAAAAACACTATCATAGTTAAAACTGTAGTGACGGTAAACATCTCATCAATTTTAACACCGTGAGCAGATGCAGCCTCTGGCAATGTCATACTACCTTGTACGGTAAATGACCAGTAAGCGCCATATAAACCTACAACCAGGAACACTAAGCAAAGTACGGCCATTACCGTATTCCACTTCATGCCTTTTTTACCCTGTATTTTAAGTGTCAGGTCGTATATTTTTAGAATTTTACCTACTACTGCTACGCCAAGGCATACCAGGAAAAACAGCAGCAAATAATACGCAACACCTGTCCAGTCAACTTGCGGAGCTTCAGGTTGGCCACCTGCACCCGCAGCTGCTTCGGTTTGTGCCATCAGCACGTTTGTACCCAAAAGCATAAACGTGGTGATGAATGATAGTAATGTTTTAGACTTTATAAATTTTCTGAATCCCATTTTAATGTCAGTTTGGTATTCTGTATTTTGATGCAAAAATAACAATTATTATATGTGATGATGAAGGCTCTCCTGCAAGAACGGATGTTTTTTAGGAACAAGCGACTTAAATTTACTTAAAGCATTCAGCATGAGGTAAGTAAATAAGCCAGCAAATCCTATGGCAACACCTATCTCTATCGGAGTTATTTGTGACCACCATTCGCCATGTGCACCTATAGTACCAGGCATAATCATGATAAAATAATCCAGCCAGTGACCTACGATCAAGATGATACAAGTAGCTTTTAATACACTTGTAGCGCGTTTTGAATCACGTGCCATGATGATCAGCAACGGTGCCATAAAGTTCAGGATAATGGTTAACCAGAACCATGGCTTAAATTCAGGCTCCCATCTTCTCAGGAAGTAAACACTTTCCTCAGGAATGTTAGCGTAGTAGATCAACAGGAACTGCGCAAACCATACATAGGTCCAGAATATGGAGAAACCAAACATGAGCTGGCCCAGGTTATGCAGGTGATCTTGTGTGATCCATTGCATGTAACCACTTTTCCTTAATAATATAATGGTTAAAGTAATAATTGATAAGGTACTTACCCACATGGCGGCAAAGTTATACCAGCCAAACATGGTAGAAAACCAATGTGCCTCTAATGACATCACTACGTCGAAAGAAAATACAGGTTGTGTAAATCCAAAGATCACTAAGAACGCAGCTGACATTGTAAAGCTCTTTTTATAAAAAAACAAGCCACCCAGTTCGTCTTCTGTTTCAGAATATTTAGCTAATAACAAACCAAATATGGCGTAGGAACCTAAAAACACAACTATACGTATCAAAAAGAACGGCATGTTCAAAAATCCGGACTTACCTGCCAAAACAGGATCGTAATTTGCATTGCCCGGAGTGGTAACACCCTCTAAGTGCCATAATTTATATAAATAAGGAGCCACTGCTTCCTTACCTTCTCCAATTTCTGTATGGTGAGTTAAATTTAAACCGGCTATGATGATAACAAGTAATATTACCGCAGCTATTGGTAATACCCTGGCAAACGCCTGCGGTACACGCAATAAAGAAGCTGACCATCCAGCTTGTGCTACATATTGCAGGGCGCAGAAAAATACACCGGCCGTACAAACACAGGCAAAGTAATAACCACACAGCAATAAGTTGGCAAATGTGCGTTCACCATGGCCGAGTAAAAAGCCACCAGCTATAGTTATTACGCCAATAACTATGGCAGCTAAACTCCATGTTTTTGCCTTACCGGTAAAAACAAATTGCTCGTCTAAACTATTATGAGTATTCATTCAGTTCTAATTCTTATAAAGTTTGTAAATGGTGAACATACATGATCACTTTCCAGCGTTCTTCAGGAGCCAGCTGTGAAGCGTAAGATCCCATTGCATTTACACCGTAAGTGATGGTATGATATATTTTACCGTCAGTTAAATCTTTCATGGCACCACCACGTGATGACTGGCCTTTTGAATATGATGGTGGAGCCGGATAACCATGCTGAACCACTAAACCATCGCCCTGGCCGTTAACACCATGACAAGGAGAGCAAAAATGCTCAAACAAAACTTTCCCGTCTTTATAGTTTGCCTGGGTTTGTGCAATTACGGTTTTAACCTCAACACTTGCCAGTTCATAACCATCTTTGGTGTTTGGATAATCAAACTTTGTAAAACCCACTGGTATAGTTCCGGCTGGTGGCACCTGCGCGGTTTTACCATCTTTAAAGTTCGGGTTTTTTTGATCCGGATCGTATGCGATGTGCTCATACATATTAGGGGCGTACTCCCAACCGGTACTCCTTTTATCTTTGCACGACGTTACTACGATCGAAGCAGCGATAATGATAACTATTGTTCCTAATATTCTAAATTTATTCATAGCTAACATATTTTCTGTCGTTATGCTTAACTTCACTTGCCCCTGCTTCTTTTAATATATTGTTAATATCCTCATGTGGTATATTTCCTTTAGCATCAATAGCAATTACAAATTTATCGTTGGTTGCTCTTAAGTCCATAACCCTTGGTGCCCGACCCGGGAAAAGGTGTGTTGCGAAAAAGAAGGTAAATGCCATACCGTATGATGCAAACAATACAGTCCATTCAAAGGTTACCGGGATAAAATCGGGGATGGCAAAAAAGTTTTTACCACCTATATCCATTGGCCAGTCATGTACCAAAAAGTAATAAACTATGGTAAAGATGGTTGTTCCGCCCATGCAGCCAAACATAAATGCTGCATAACCTAATCTTGAATCTTTAATGCCCAGTTTAGCGTCAATGCCGTGGATAGGCATCGGCGTGTAAACATCATAAATAGGGACACTATTTTTTTGTAGTTTATCGATCCCGTGCATCAGTTCATCGGGATCATCAAAAACGCCTAATATATATTTGGTGCTACTCATCGCTAATTATGCTTTTTCGTATTCTGAATGGTCAATACTATCAAACTTGATCAAGTTATCTTTGTAGAACTCTACATGCTCAGGCTCAAAATGTCCTTCGGCTATCAATTTCTTCTTAGCCTGCTCGCTTGAGCTCTTCAATAATAATTTCACCTCGGCAATAGCCACTGAAGGTAATACTCTTATGAAAAGAAGGAACATGGTAAAGAATATACCAATCGAACCCACAAATACACCCACATCTATCCAGGTTGGATAAAACATAGCCCAGCTTGAAGGGATATAATCACGGTGTAATGAAGTTACGATGATCACAAAACGCTCAAACCACATACCGATGTTCACGATGATAGATAATACCCATGAAATAGGAATGTTTGTTCTTACTTTTTTAGACCACATCATCTGGGTCATCAGTACGTTACAGCCGTACATCATACAAGCTGCCCACCAGTAAGGACCTATAAACCTGTTTAAGAAGGTGTATTGTTCGTATTCCCCACCTGAGTAGTAAGCTATAAAGAACTCAGTGATATAAGCCACACCTACAACCGAACCAGTTACCAGAATAATTTTATTCATTGATTCGATGTGGAACATCGTAATATAATTTTCAAGTCCTAATACTTTACGGGTTACCAACAACAGTGTTTGCACCATGGCAAAACCAGAGAAGATTGCACCCGCAACGAAGTAAGGAGGGAAAATGGTAGTGTGCCATCCTGGTTCAAGCGAGGTTGCAAAGTCCATTGATACAATGGTGTGTACCGAAAGTACCAGTGGTGTTGATAAACCTGCCAATATTAATGACACGGTTTCAAAACGCTGCCAGGTTTTAACTGAACCAGTCCAACCGAATGATGCTACCGAATAAATACGGCGGCGAAGCCCTGTTGCACGGTCACGGATAGATGCTAAATCTGGCAATAAACCTGTATACCAGAATACTAGTGAAACTGAGAAGTAAGTTGATATTGCGAATACGTCCCAGATTAGTGGTGAGTTAAAGTTCACCCACAAAGAACCGTATTGATTTGGCAGCGGCAGTGAATAAAGTGCCATCCATGGACGGCCCATGTGTGCACCGATATAAGTGGCCGCGCAAATTACCGCGAAGATAGTCATCGCCTCGGCCGAGCGGTTAATGGAGTTACGCCAGTTTTGACGGAACAGTAACAATACGGCCGATATAAGTGTACCAGCGTGACCGATACCTACCCACCATACGAAACCGGTGATATCCCAGGCCCATCCTACTGTTTTGTTCAAACCCCATGATCCGATACCGTACCAGAACGTGTAGCTTATAGAGAACACCCAAAGTAATGCTCCTAATGATGCTACGGTAAAACCGATCCACCAGGCTTTCCCCGGCATATTTTCTACAGGGCGCAATATATCGTCAGTAATCTGACCATAGGTAATGTTTTTACCCGTTATTAACGGTTCCCTTATTATTGATTCACTATGAGATGCCATATATTTTAATCTCTGTATATAAAAATTTTAAGCCTCTAATTCTGATACGTTTCTAATTTTTGTTTGGTAACCAATACCTGGCTGCACATTTAATTCTTCAAGCACATAGTAAGTTCTTTCGCTTTTCAGTGCTTTTGAAACTTCTGAATTAGGATCATTTCTGTTACCAAAAACAATGGCGTTTGCAGAGCATGTTTGCTGACAGGCAACTTTGATCTCACCATCTTTCAGAGGGCGTTTTTCAATTTTGGCTTTCAATTTACCAGCTTGTATACGTTGTACGCACATTGAGCATTTTTCCATAACACCACGGAAACGGGTAACAACATCTGGGTTTAATACCAGTTGAGTGTGCTCATTGTTCAGGTAGTTATCAAAACGAGAGTCGTTCCAGTAGTTGAACCAGTTAAAGCGGCGTACTTTGTATGGACAGTTATTTGCGCAATAACGTGTACCAACACAACGGTTGTATGCCATTTGGTTTAATCCTTCTGATGAGTGAACGGTTGCTAATACCGGGCAAACTGTTTCGCAAGGTGCGTGATCACAGTGCTGGCAAAGCATAGGCTGGTGAACCACTGATACACGATCAAAGGCATCATTATCCAATTTCGCTATTTCGTACTCTTCAGTAACGTTTTCATTTTTCTCTTCATAGCTGTAGTAACGGTCAATACGTATCCAGTGCATTTCGCGACGGCGACGTACTTCGTCTTTACCTACAACAGGTATGTTGTTTTCTGCACTACAAGCTACCACACAGGCACCGCAACCGGTACATGCATTCAGGTCAATGGCCATAACCCAGTCATAAACAGGGCGGTCATGACTTGGCACATCCCATAAGCTCTCTTCGTCGTAGTTTTTATGGCCACCCTCGTTACCGCTATGTACGGCAGGGTTCTTTTTGTATTCAGAAAATTTAGCTTCGCGAATTACACTACGCCCCTCGTAAGAGTGGTGTGTTTGTGTTTGTGCAAGCGGCGATTTAACGGCTGTTTTATCAAAAGCAGTAACTATAGCGCTGGTTTGGAAAGTTCCGTTGCGGAAGCTGTAGAAAGGAAATGCATTTTTACCTACATTATTACCTACAGGACCAGCTTGGGTACGGCCATAACCTAAAGCTATTGATATAGTTCCCTGAGCCTGACCTGGCTGTGCCAGTACAGGAAGTTCAACTGTATAACCATTAGCTTCTATTTTGATTACATCACCTTCATCAAGTTTTAATCTTTTGATATCGGCAACTGAAACAGCTACAAAGTTATCCCAGGTAACTTTAGATACCGGATCTGGCAATTCCTGTAACCATGGGTTGTTGGCACGTTTACCATCACCTAAAGCCTGCGATTGATAAACCTGTAATTCAAATTTGCCATCACCAGCAACAAGCGCAGCGCTATGTGTTAATATAGTTTGTGCAACAGCATTCAAATCACGGCTAAAGGTATAAGCACCTGCAGTATTTGCAGGAGTGTTGATCATACCTGTTTGCAATAAAGTTTCCCAACCTTTTTGGCCAGATAAACCGCCTTTTGCTAACAGACCGTTGTTCCAGTTATTACGCACATAAGTGTAATAGTCTTTAACCGCGTTTTCAGACCACACTAATAAGCTATGTTCGGCCTGACGGGTATTGTAAACCGGGTTAATGGTTGGCTGTATTACAGTATAATATCCTTCAAGTGCATTTGAATCGCCCCATGACTCTAAGTAGTGATGATTTGGAGCAACTACGTTTGCTAAGCTTGCTGTTTCATCATCATGATCAGCAAAAGATACTTTCAAACGTACTTTATTTAAAGCTGCCTTAAACTCGGCACCTTTAAAGTAATCATAAGCCGGGTTAACATTCAGCAAGAATACTGCTGCAACTTCACCACGATTTACTTCATTGATAAACTCAACAAATTCTGCATCGTTACCGGCATATTGTTTTGATGGATTATCCAGATCAATAGTGGTACCGTAGCTGCCTAACAGGGAGTTGATAGCGTTAACCAAAACCTGTGTGGCAACATCATTTGAACCTGCTACTACTAAAGCTTTTCCTTTAGCAGCAACCAATTCTTTAGCAGCAAGGGTAATAGCATTATCTACAGCCTTGTTAGTTAATTTTTTAGAACCTGGTAAAGTTGTACCAGAGATAGCGTTATATAAGCTGATCAGTGCAATACCTTCTTCAGATGGTTTAACCGGGTAACGGTTATCTGCGTTGGTACCTGTTAAGCTCATTCCAGTTTCAAACTGGATATGACGCGACATTTTTTTGTTTTTAAGCGATTGGTTGTTACGGTTTGATACGTACTGACGGGTAAACTCTTCGCCTGAGATCCAGGTTCCAAGAAAATCAGCACCGAAGCTTACAATAACATCTGCTTTATCAAAATTATAGTGAGGCAATACGGCTTTACCAAAGCTGTTTTGGTTTGCCTGTATAATACCTGTATAAGATACTGCGTCGTAATTAATGTGTTTAGCAGTTGGATATTGCGCGATGAAATCGGCAATAACTGCTAATGTAGAAGGGCTGTGGATGGTTGAAGTTATTAAACGGATGTTTTTACCTGCTGCTTTAATAGCCGCAAGTTCTTTAATAACAAAAGCATCAACATCTGACCAGCCAGCATCGCTGCCATTCAGTTTCGGATCTTTTAAACGGTTCACATCATACAGGTCAAGCACCGAAGCCTGAGCCTGCGCGCCTAAACCACCTTTTGCAAAAACATCATTCGGGTTACCTTCTACCTTAATAGGACGACCTTCACGTGTTTTAACCAAAATAGCTTGTCCCTCATAGGTGGAAGAATAGTAGTTGGCCACACCAGGTGTAACCTCTTCCGGTTTAATAAGGTAAGGAATTGATTTGTGTACAGGAACACGCTGACAAGCAGCCAGCGTTACCGCACCAACACCAAAACCAAGCGCTTTCAAAAAGTCACGGCGTGGAGTTTTAGCCGATAAACCGTCGCCACTAAGTATTTCCTCAATTGGAATTGGTTCGGCAAACTCGTTTTTATTTTTCTCAACAAATTCTGGTGTTCTGTTTAGTTCTTCTAAACCTTTCCAGTATTTTTTATTGCTGTCCATTTAAGTTATATAAACTGTAATGCTAAAAATTCTTATTAATTAATAGTGACATTTACCGCACTCGATACCACCTAATACTGCGGCAGTAACTTTCTCGCCCTTCTTGATCTTGTCATGAGCAGCAAGTATGCTATCATAGTAAGCGTTTCCTTTACCGTTAACTTCGGTACGTTTGTGGCACTGTATACACCATTTCATGGTAAGCGGTGAGTATTGGTAAACCTCTTTCATGGTCTGAACCGGACCATGGCAGGTTTGACATTTGATGCCGCCAACTTTTACGTGTTGTGAGTGGTTAAAGTAAGCCAGATCCGGCAGGTTGTGAACGCGTATCCATTGGATAGGTTTTGCTGCTGTGCTGTCATACTTTTGTGTTTTTGGATCGTAACCCAAAGCATCATATATTTTGTGAATCTCCGGCGACTCGGTTTTAACAACCTTGTGACAGTTCATACAAACGTTTAATGATGGAATAGAAGCATTTTTTGATTTGTAAGCTCCTGAGTGGCAGTACTGACAATCAATTTTCATAGTACCAGCGTGCAACTCATGCGAGTATTTAATAGGCTGCACCGGTTGGTAACCTGTGTGCACGTTAGTGTTCCACAAAGTAACCCATCCCCAGCTGCCCATAGCGATAGTACCACAAAGGATAATAAAGAATACAAGTTTTTTATTTTTAAGGATGCTTTTAATCAGCTCCTTTTTCTTATCAGCTGCTGCAGCTTCTGCGTCGGTTGGTTCAGTTTCGTCTTCAATTACAACGCCTTTACCTTTAAGTAATAAACGCTCTAAAGTAGCTACAACCTTGTTTAATACCAGTATTACTATAAATGCTATAATAATAACAACTATTAAACCCCAGATAACCATACTGCTTGGGCCTTTATCCGCTGCCGGAGCATTCGGATCTGCAGCACCTGCTTTAGGGGCCGCCTGCATGGTTTTATATTCCGTACGTACATAGGCTAATATATTACCTACATCACCATCAGAAAGCTCGGTAAACACCGTCATGCCTGCCTGGTTAAACTTGTTATAAATAGCTAATGCCTTAGGATTTTTAGCTGCAATCAGAGCCTGATTGTTCTGGATCCATTGGGTCAGGTATTTATCGTCCGTTTCTTCGGTAAGCTGCGGGCCCAGAGCGGGACCGATTAATTGCTGATCGATTTTATGACAGGTAGTACATTTGGATTTAAAGATCGCTTCACCTTTAGCCACGTCGGCCTGAGCATAAGCATTTGATAAACCCCAAAAAGCAAACCCGGCAATTAACACAACCGACCTTGAGAATTGTTTAAAAATCAATGAGAAGCTTCTCATAAAGTGTAATTATGCTAAATAATTTTTATATTAATGTTTGAACCCGCTGTAAAGATGTATGCACCATCTGTTATTTACAGGCACAAAAGTAAAATTTATTACAGTATCGCTGACACATAAATGACACCAATCCATAATTTATAATCGTTCTAAATAAATGCAAAAAGCCTTTTAAACGAGAATAGAGGCCTTTTTGGCCAGCAATGCACTTTTTTGATGATCGATTGCATTGCCGGCCACTTGAAAAATTAAATTATTGTTTTAATATCCAGGCAAATATCAGAGGAGCAACAATTGTGGCGTCGCTTTCTACAATAAACTTTGGTGTATGAATATCCAGTTTACCCCAGGTTATTTTTTCGTTCGGCACGGCACCTGAGTACGAACCATAGGATGTTGTTGAATCAGATATCTGGCAAAAGTAGCTCCAGAAAGGTACATCATGCATTTCCATATCCTGGTACAGCATTGGCACTACACATATAGGGAAATCTCCGGCAATACCACCACCTATCTGGAAAAAGCCGATGCCTTTGCCCGATGAGTTTTTGGTATACCAGTCGGCAAGCCAGGCCATATATTCAATACCACTTTTCATGGTTGAAGCCTTTAACTCACCTTTAATAATATAGGATGCAAAAATATTGCCCATGGTGCTGTCTTCCCAGCCCGGTACAACAATTGGCAGGTTCTTTTCGGCAGCAGCCAGCATCCATGAATTTTTAGGATCAATTTCATAATACTGCTCCAGCTCGCCGCTTAGTAATATTTTGTACATGTATTCATGTGGAAAATAACGCTCACCGCTGTTATCAGCATCTTTCCATATTTTGTGGATATGTTTTTGCAAACGGCGAAAAGCTTCTTCTTCCGGGATACAGGTATCGGTAACACGGTTATAGTGGTTTTCGAGCAGGTCCCACTCTTCCTGCGGGCTCAGGTCGCGGTAGTTAGGCACCCTTTTGTAGTGCGAGTGTGCTACCAGATTCATGATATCCTCTTCCAGGTTGGCACCTGTGCATGATATAATAGCAATTTTATCCTGGCGTATCATCTCGGCCAGCGAAATACCCAGCTCAGCTGTACTCATGGCACCGGCAAGGGTAACCATCATTTTACCACCTTCATCAAGATGCGTTTCGTATCCTTTGGCGGCATCCATTAATGCTGCTGAGTTAAAGTGCAGGTAGTTTTTTTCAATAAACTGCGAAATAGGTCCTCGTGTGATGCTCATAGTGTATCAATAAAATTCGGCACAAAAGTAGGGATTTTTATGATTTGCAGATTGTCTGAACCAAGATTAAACAGATTTTGTGGATTTTAGGATTAACAACGGATGTACATTATTCAAATCCTGGTAATCTATTAATAAAATAAATCCCGGTTCAGACAGAATCATCTGCACATTTCCACATCCGCTTATTTGCACATCTATAATCATATATTTGCCGCCGCATTACCTATGAAAAAAATAATTGTCACCCTCATTATATTTATAGGCGCTCAAAGCGCTTTTTCACAAACCAACCTGCTGCCAAAATTTATCCGAAAAATGTATTTTGATAAGGATACCACTAAAAAAAGCAGCTTTGTTATTTTACCCGTGCTTAGTTCGGCCCCCGAAACCGGGCTTGAAGCAGGTGGTGCAGGCCTGTATTCCTTTTACACCGATACCGTAAGCCGCAATACCAGGGTATCTAACATTTTTGGATATGCCACTTTAACTACCAAGGGCCAAAACAGGTTAAGCCTGAGCACCAGTTACTGGACCCCTCAAAACAAATATCATTTTACTGCCGGTATTGGCTATATCAATTTCCCATTTGATTTTTATGGCATTGGCAATAATACACTCAAAGCCAATACCGATCGCATTGGCCAGAAACGCCTTAAAGTAAACTTTGCTGCCGAAAAAAAGGTGGCCGATAACTTTTATGTAGGCCTGGTTGCAGGCGGCGATCATTACAGCTTTAGCGATGGCCAGCCCAACAGTATTTTTTATACCGATCCGCGCGTTCAATTCAGGGACGGCGGTACCAGTGTATATGTTGGCCCAAGTCTTATTTTCGATAGCCGGAACAACAATACCTACACTACACGCGGCGCGCTGATCAGCAGTTCGCTTCAGCTAATCAAGGGTATATCGGGCTTTGATTACAAGGGCGGTTTTTTTAATATAGAATACAGCCAGTTCTTTTTACTCACTAAAAAACTGGTACTCGGAATAGATATTCAGGATCAAAGCATGCTTGGCGGGCAATCGCCGTTTTTCCTGCTGCCTACTATGGGTAACGACGAAATTATGCGTGGATATTACAACGGCCGTTACCGCGACCGCAACCTTACCGTTGGCCAAACCGAACTACGTTACCGCCTCACAGAACGCATTGGTGTAGTTGGCTTTGTTGGTACCGGTGAAGTATTTAATAAAGATTTTAGCTTTAGCGAACTAAAGCCGAACTATGGCGGCGGCCTGCGCTACTTTTTCGATATAGAAAAAGGGCTGAGCATCCGTGCCGACTATGGCATTGGCCAAAAGGTTGCCGGCGAAGCCAGGCAAAGCGGCTTTTATGTTGGGTTGGGGCAATCGTTTTAGAGAAAGGGGTTATACGTTTGACGTGATATTGTTTTAATACAAAGAAAAATTCCCTAAAAATGATTTATCTGGGTCTAAAAGTACGCCTTGTTGCTTGTTTAATTTATCTAAGAAATCTTTTTCGAAATAAGCCAGAAATTCTTTTACTCTACCATCTTCTGTTCGGTAACCACCGATCGTATTATTATAATTATGTGCTCCAACAAGCTTAATTTCAGTTTTACCGTCTGCTTCTTACAAACTAAATCGTAAAAAACATTCATAGTATCTTTTCTTATTTTAAGAACCATATCTCTACTTCCATCATAGTCACTAATACTGTCCCTGCGAGATATTTTCAAATTTATAACGGAATCTGAAAAAGCCATCCCTCGGATCGCATTTCCAAATTGCTCAACACTCCCATTAAATTCATATTTCCTTATTGGCGGATATGTGGCACTAATACCACCTGCAATATATATACACCCACCAATAAAGCCGAATACAATTATTCCAATTATAATCTTTAAGGCAATACGCATATCGTGACTAATACCTAATCAAAAAATGCTCCTTTTCAGCCCTGCCCGGTTTAAAAAATACCAGGCCTATCCAAAACAAATCTACCGTTATGGTAACCTGCGGATGAGCTTTGATCTGGGTCCAGGCTTCTTTCATACCTTCGCTCCAGTAAATATCATCAAATATCAGGAGCGTGCCTTCATGCACTTTTGGCAGGCACCACTCAAAATATTTGAGGGTAGCATCTTTTTGGTGGTTACCGTCAACAAATACAAAATCAAGCTTATCTATATTTTTGATCACCCCGGGCAGGTTATTGTCAAAATTGCCGGTAATAAGGTCGATAGCTGTAAACCCGGCCTGCTCAAAGTTTTCACTTGCTATACCTGCTGTCTGCGGGCAGCCTTCCAAAGTATAAACATGCGCATCGGGGGCTGCATTTTGCAAATATAAGGTAGTAGTGCCCAGGCAGGTACCCAGTTCAATAATATTTCGGGGCTTAAAATGAGCTGCCAGGCGGTAAAGCAATTGCGCAAGCTTGGGTTGTTTCAAGGCATTGGCTGCAATATCGCCCACTCGCTTTTGCTTATTCTTGTTCAGGTGTGAACCGGCCCCCAGATCCGTTACAGAAATCACACGATTGTCAACAAGTAACATCTGGCGTATGTTCTCAACCTCATGGTATACTTTTTGGTCGGTATAATCGTAAATTACAGTATCAACCAGCTTGTAAACAAACGGAGAGTGTAAGCCGTGCCTGTTTTTTGCCCTGAGGCGGTGTAACAGGTAATCTTTAACAAACCTAAAATTTAACATCGCTGTAAAAATAAATAAAGGTTTAGTATTTTAGCGTTGCAGCGTATGATTAATCCGAATGAAGTAAATTCCCTGATCCGCTTACTTGACGACCCTGACAGTGAGATATATGAGCATGTACATGCCAAGTTACTGTCATACGGTGTAGAGGCCATTTCTTTTCTTGAAACTGCGTTTGAGCAGGCTTTTGATGCGGTACAGCAGGAGCGCATTGCCAATCTGGTACATGAAATTCAGTTCGGCACCCTAAAAAACGACTTGAGGCTTTGGCACCAGAGCGGTGCTTTCGACTTACTGCAGGGCATCCTGATCATTAACCGCTACCAATATCCTGATCTTGATGAGCAAAAGATCATTAACCAGATTGAGGGCATTAAACGCGACATCTGGATACAGATGATGCATGAGGCCAGCCCAAAGGAGCAGATTAAACTTATTAACCACGTTTTTTATAACATATACGGCTTTAGTGGTAACACATCCAACCACCTCGATCCGCAGAATAGCTACCTGAGTCAGGTTTTGGAAACGAAAAAGGGCAACCAGATTTCGTTGGCCATTATCTATTCTATCATTGCTCAAAAACTGGATATACCTGTTTATGGCGTAAACCTTCCTCAGCATTTTATCCTCGCTTATCTCGACGAAAGCCAGCAAAGTGAGTTTGAAAACGGCATACTGTTTTACATCAATGCCTTTAATAAAGGATTTATATTCGGGCGAAGAGATGTGGATATGTTTCTGAAACAGCTTAATCTTAAATTTGATAAGCAGTTTTATGAGCCCTGCTCCAATACCGACATCATTAAACGCGTGATCCGTAACCTCATAAGCGCCTATGAAAATTTAGGCACCATGGAAAAGGTGGCCGAGATGAACGAGTTGCTGGAAATATTAGAATAATACAACCTCCCCTCCCCATTGATAACAAATACCCCATTAGATGACATCGTAGCTCCGCGGTTAATACTCCGCATTATGAGTAATGAAGTTATGGAAGCTTGTTTGGCAGGTAACCTTCGCAGTGCCGGGCGCTTGCTTGGGGCCAGCGTTCCCAAAGATTTATTGGAGCATACCAGCAGTTTCAAATACAGTCAGCAACAGCTTGACAAGGACCCGGATTACTTGCCATGGTCAGCCCGGGCGGTCATATTACAGGAGGAGAAGGTCATGATCGGCCTGATCCGTTTCCACAGTCGTCCCGATCCCGAATATTTGCATATTTATGTACGCAATGCAGTTGAATTAGGCTACCGGATATTTAAAAATTATCGTCGGCTTAATTACGCCACAGAAGCTATTAAAGCAATGATGGCTTGGGCGCAAGCAGAATTTGGCATTCATAAATTTGTGGCCTCCGTATCGCCCGAAAACAAACCTTCACTTCAATTAGTAACCCGCCTGGGTTTTACAAAAATTGGTGAGGTAATGGATGATGTGGATGGCGTTGAATATGTGCTTTTGCTTGAGAACACACCATAACAGACTTACGAAGTTTTGAAAACTTCGTAAGTCTTAAACCCGTTATAATCTATCGTGCCGCTCCACCTCTCAAAAAACCATTTTCATCTAACCAGTTGGCGGCCCAGTCAAACCATTTGTCTTTGCTTTTGGAGTTATTTAAGCCAAAGCCGTGGCCACCTTCCTGAAACAGATGCATTTCGGCCTTTATATGGTTTTTAAGCAAACCATTGTAAAACATCAGGCTGTTTTCTACAGGTACGGTTTTATCATCCTCCGCATGTATTAAAAAGGTAGGAGGTGTATTGGCTGTAATCTGTTTTTCGTTGGAGTACAGGTCAACCTGTGCTGCTGATGGTGTTTTTCCAATCAGGTTATCCCTTGAACCAGTGTGGGCATATTCACCAAATGTAATTACCGGGTAAATGAGCATCATAAAATCAGGACGAACACTGATGTTCTCTTTATCTTCAATCACCACTTTATCAAAATGTGTTCCGGCTGTTGAAGCCAGGTGCCCTCCTGCCGAAAAGCCGATGATGCCTATCTTAGCTGGATCAATTCCCCACTCGGCTGCACGTTTGCGTACCATCATGATAGCTGTTTGTGCATCCTGCAGCGGACCAATTGATTTGTCGGTCATAATATCATCGCTGGGCAGGCGATACTTTAAAACAAAGGCGGTAACACCAATTTTATTAAACTCCTGCGCAATAGCAGTACCCTCATGTGCCGAAGCCAGCATGCTATAACCACCACCGGGGCAAACTACAATGGCAGCACCATTGGCAGCACCTTTTGCTGGCAAATAAGGTGTTATGGTAGGGTCGGTTACTTTGGTGATATGAAAATCTTTACTCATGTTTTCCACATAGGCGGCCGGTGCCGGTTTTGAATTGGGCACCCCCTTTGGATATAAAGGGATTGATTTTTCCTGGCTGTAAGCCATAGTTGTGGCTATAGTTAAAATAAAGGCAGATACAATAAATTTCATAGGTCAGTTTATAATGGTGAGGCAAAATACTATTTCTACCCGAAACAAAAAACGGTGCTGTTTGATGCAGCACCGTTTTTATTGTAACATTATAGTTGTAATTATTTCAAAATTAGCCTTTTGGCCCGCCAAATTCCATCAAATAAGCTTTCAGGAAATCGTTAATATCTCCGTCAAGCACTGCCTGGGCGTTTGAGGTTTCATGATCTGTACGCAGATCTTTCACCAGTTTATATGGGTGCAACACGTAATTGCGTATTTGCGAGCCCCACTCTATTTTCTTTTTATTACCCTCAATGGTATTGGTGATCTCCATGCGTTTGCGCATTTCAATCTCATACAATTGTGATTTCAGCAATCGGATAGCATTATCCTTATTTTGAAGCTGCGACCGCGACTCCTGGTTTTTGATAATAATACCCGAAGGTTTGTGGTACAAACGTACAGCGGTTTCAACCTTGTTCACGTTTTGCCCGCCGGCACCACCCGAGCGGAAGGTTTCAAACTCAATATCGGCAGGATTAATGTCAATTTCAATCGTATCATCAACCAACGGATAAACATATACCGAAGCAAATGAAGTATGGCGTTTGGCATTGGCATCAAAAGGTGATACCCGTACCAAGCGGTGAACTCCGTTTTCGCCTTTAAGATAGCCGTAAGCAAAATCACCTTCCAACTGCAGGGTAACGGTTTTAACGCCAGCTACATCACCAGGCTGATAATCCTGCTCGGTTACTTTATAACCATTTTTTTCGCCCCACATAATGTACATACGCATGAGCATACCTGCCCAGTCGCAGCTTTCGGTACCACCGGCACCCGCGGTTATTTGCAGTACAGCATGAAACTGGTCTTCTTCGGCCGAGAGCATGTTTTTAAATTCAAGTTCTTCAACCACTTTTATGGCTACGTTGTATTGCTCCTGCATTTCTGCTTCGGTAGCATCGCCGCTCTGGTAAAATTCAAATAATACGCCGGTATCTTCAATTACAGATGATACTTTCAAAAATTCGTCTGTCCATACTTTTTTTCCTTTTATGGACGCCAGTACTTTCTCGGCTTCTTTAGGGTGATCCCAAAAATGCGGACCAATAGTTATTTCCTGTTCTATTTGCAGTTGTTCAAGCTTCTTGTCGATGTCAAAGATGCCTCCTCAGGGAAACTGCTCTATCCCTTAAATCCTGAATCTGTTCTTTAGTCATTTGGCAAATATATACAATTTGATACTTGGCTAAATAAAAAAGGCCTGCAAATTGTTTTATCAATTTACAGGCCCAGTAAGTTATACAATGATATTTTAAGCCACCATTAGTTTGTTAACCAGCAAGCTCAGATCGGCACGGTTACCATTTAATTTGGTTAACATGTTGGTTAATCCAAATTCTTTGATCTGCTCGCTTTTTGATTCACGAACCAGTTGCTGCATAACAGCGGGTATCAACGCGTTTGCCGTTGAAAGCGCGTGAATTGGGTCGATATGATAAAACGTATTTAAACGATTTGCAAACCTGTTAACTATGCTTGATACTAATGAATGGTTGTAAATACCCGAAGACTGAAAATACTTTATAAGCTCCTTCAACTTGCCATTTTCCATCTGGCCTTTTAAAACCTCAATAATTGAACTTGAGGCCTCAATCATCACTGCGTTGTGGTGTTTTGCAGGAATTTCCGGGTTGTTAATAACAGCCGTCCCGGCGTTATTTTTTACAAGCAAAAAAAGTTTTTCAAACATAACCTCTATGATTTTTACTTAAATTTACAAATTGATGGTAAATCACTCATTTGATTACCATCAAGACAAATATATTAAATAAACATTTGAAATTTCCAAACAATTGTCAAATATTTTTAAAATTATCGTAATTTTTTGGTGTAAAATAAACACTATGTATACGGTGTTAAAATAACACGAAGAATCACAGAAAAATCATTAGTTTAATTTTTAACATCTACCTTACAATTAACTTATTACTTTTGAAGAAAACCATACAATTATGTTGCCAAATACAGATTTCACCACAACCCAGAGTTATAAATATTTAACCGATCACTACATTGATATTGTAGCGAAAAGCCTCAAGGGATTATTTGACTCTGACGATCAACGTTTTAAAAAGTTTTCAATTCAGTTTGAAGACATTTTACTTGATTACTCCAAAAACCGCATAGACGAACAAACTATTGCTTTATTGATACAACTGGCAAAAGAATGTTCTGTAAACGAGGCGATTGGAGCCATGTTTTCTGGCGAAAAAATTAACGTTACAGAGGGCCGTCCGGTACTGCATATTGCATTACGTAACCGCAGCAACAAACCTATTTATGTTGACGGTAAAGATGTGATGCCTGATGTAAATAGTGTGCTTGAACATATGAAAGATTTCAGCAACGCTATCATCTCCGGCACATGGAAAGGTTATACCGGCAAACCTATTACCGATGTGGTAAACATTGGCATAGGTGGTTCAGATCTGGGCCCGGTAATGGTTACCGAAGCTTTAAAAGCCTACAAAAATCACCTGAATCTGCACTTTGTAAGTAATGTTGACGGCACGCACATTGCTGAAACATTGAAAGTTGTTGATCCGGAAACTACTTTGTTCCTGATAGCATCCAAAACTTTTACCACACAGGAAACCATGGGCAACGCACATAGTGCCCGTGATTGGTTTTTAGCTGCCGGTGCTAAAGAAGCTGATGTAGCTAAACATTTTGCCGCATTATCAACAAATGCTGCCGCCGTTGAAAAATTTGGCATTGATACTAAAAACATGTTTGAATTTTGGGATTGGGTAGGTGGTCGTTACTCTTTATGGAGCGCTATTGGCCTTTCAATAGCCTTAAGCATTGGTTTTGACAACTTTGTTGAGCTGTTAGAAGGTGCCCACGCTACCGACGAACATTTCCGAACTGCTGAGTTTGACCAGAATATCCCGGTTATTTTAGCCTTAATTGGCATCTGGTACAATAACTTTTTTGAAGCCGAAACCAACGCTATTTTACCTTATGATCAATACATGCACCGCTTTGCCGCCTATTTTCAACAGGGCGATATGGAAAGCAATGGTAAACACGTTGATCGCAACGGTAAAGAAATTGATTACTCTACCGGCCCGATCATTTGGGGCGAGCCAGGCACCAATGGCCAGCACGCTTTTTACCAGCTGATACACCAGGGTACTAAATTGATCCCTGCCGACTTTATAGCCCCTGCTCAATCGCACAATCCGCTGGGCGAGCACCACAACATGCTGCTATCAAACTTCTTTGCTCAAACAGAAGCTTTGATGAACGGTAAAACCGAAGAAGTTGTTATTGAAGAGTTAAAAGCAGCCGGCAAAACTGATGCAGAAATAGCTGCCATTGCACCGTTCAAAGTATTTGAAGGTAACAGACCAACAAACTCTTTCCTGCTTAAAAAGATCACTCCGCACAGCTTAGGTTCACTGATTGCAATGTATGAACATAAAATATTTGTACAAGGCATTATCTGGAACATTTACAGCTTTGACCAGTGGGGTGTGGAATTAGGTAAACAACTGGCGGGCAAAATATTACCCGAATTAAAAGATAACAGCGAGATCAGCAGCCACGATTCATCAACCAACGGTTTGATCAATCAGTATAAGGCCTGGAGGTAACGAGTCCCTCCTAAATCCTCTCCTTAGAGAGGATTTGAAAAGTAAAACAAAAAGAGCCTGCAGTTGCGGGCTCTTTTTGTTTATAAGTAACAGCAAGTTCAGTTTCGGCTAAAGCCGGCCTTGCATCTTATTAATCCGTTGGCTAAAGCCAACGGCAATGAATTTTAATTTTTACAGATTAAAATTCATTGGTTTGGCAGCGGCGACAAATTGTTTTTAAGATTAATCTCTAAGATCCCAATTACAGAACAAGGTAATTCATTGCCATCACATTTATGTGACGGATTCAGACAATGCAAATGTGTTTCGTTGGCCGAGGCCAACGGCAATGATTTTTAATTTTTCCAGATTACATTTCCCGAGTTTACCAGCGGAATAAATTAATTTTCGAGATTTTAATCTCCAATACTCCAACTACATAGAACAAGGTAATTCATTGCCGTCACATTTATGTGACGGATTCAGAAAATGCAAAAGCGGCTTTAGCCAAATATAATTTATACATTTAGGTTCTAAACCTTTACCATGTCCTTTGTTAAAATCTGGATACATTTAGTCTTTTCCACTAAAAACCGGGAGCCTTTACTAAACAATGGTTTCAGATATCAATTACATAAACACATTGCTGATAACTGTTTAGAAAAAGGGATATTTCTCCAAGCTATAAACGGACATATCGATCATTTACACTGCCTCATTTCATTAGGAAAGGATCAGAGCATTGCTAAAATAAGTCAACTTATCAAAGGCGAATCATCCTTTTGGATCAATAAAGAAAATTTAACACCTGAAAAATTCAGCTGGCAAGACGATTATTTTGCAGTGTCAGTTAGTGAATCCCAATTAGAAGCAGTAATTGCGTATATCAAAAACCAGGAAAAACACCATGCGAAAAAATCATTTAAAGATGAGGTTGATGAATTTATGTCAAGATATGGTTGGCAGGTAGTTACTTAACTAAATAGGAGCTTAGAATGAAAAAATCCACAATCAGCGCTGCACGATTTCTTTAGCAAACTCCAACAAAAATACTTTCAACAAACCATATGTTTTTTAAGTTGATTACTATTATCCTAATATCCCTGATTTCCCTATCATTTTTCAATTATAAGTATGAAAATGATATAGCCCATATTTCAAAAACCAATAAAATAGAAATTCATTTTTTTAAAGAAAGAAGCCTATGGTTTATTCAACCACAGGTAAAACCCAGATATCTTTCTTTAAAGAACTAATAATAAAAGGGAAAAACATGCCTAATTTAAAATGTGATTCAACCGGAGAAATAATATACTTAAAAGGCAAGCAGCACTTATTAAAGATTTATTTTTCTACCCGAGCGTCGGGCAGCAAACTTTCTTCAGGTGCTGTGACCTATAAAATAAATAACAATACTATAACATCCTTCACAACTTATAATACAGGGATGTTTATTGATGAAATTTTTAACCAACTGGACCGGAACTAATTACTATTTCTTCACAAACTTCACCTGATATAAGTGCGGCCATTTTTTGCCCGCTACAAACAGGCGTTGTCCTTTGGCATCCCAAGCTATACCATTTAGTACAAAGTTGCCCCAGTCGCGATCCTTTGGCCTCTCGGCCATAGGATACAGGTTCTTCATATCAACTCTTTGCAGTACCGCACCTGTTTTAGGGTCAATAACCAATATATCATCTGTTTGATAAACATTGGCATATATTTTACCATCTATGTACTCTAATTCGTTAAGAGAATCTATTTGCTCCTTATTATCACAAACATCTATAAAACCTTTTTGTTGGTAGGTGTCCTTGTCTAAAAACCAAATACGGTTGGTACTATCATCCATATACAACTTTTTACCGTCGTAACACATACCCCAGCCTTCAACCCCCACGTTATTGGCAAAAGTGCTTAGCAATTTCAGCGAGTTTTTATCATACACCAAACCAACCTTGTTTTTCCAGGTAAGTTGCACAACTTTGTCGCCAATTACAGATATGCCTTCACCAAAGTAATCATCTCTTAACTTGGTTGTTTGAATAGCTTTACCAGTTTCAATATTCACCTTTTGAATAGTGGAGTGGCCTGTATCGCCGGTACTTTCAAACATTATACCATCAACATATTGCAAACCTTCGGTATAGGAACTGGTATCATGCGGAAACACTTTTTCAACTTTGTAGGTGAGTTGTTCAGGAGCTTTTGCAGCCAGTAACAATATATTGGTGGTTACATCCTGATCTTTCCCTGCTGCATAAACCTTAGCAGTAATTACCTTAATACCCAGTGGAATGGTATCAGTTTTTATACTGATGCCAGATGTATCTTTACCTACACCTAATTTTAAGGCGTCAAGCATATACACAATAGAATCTACTTTGGCATCAGCCTGATAACTTACTTTAACTTTTACTTCATCGCCAGCCTTGTAGGTGGTACCAGCTTCGGGGCTGATGCTAAAACCGGCTCCGGCATCTTTAGTATTGTTGTTGCAGCCAAATGCCAGTAAAGCACCGGCAATAAAAAAACCTTTTATTTTGTTATTCATAATGTTATGTAGCCGATGGCCAAAACGCATCTTCAATATGTTTTAGTATATAGTTTTTATTTCTGTCGAACAAAATAGCAATAATATCAAAGCGCACATCACCCTGGTGGTTCATCAGGTAAATATATTCATCTGCCGCGTTTGCCAGTAATTTTTGTTTGCGGGCGTCCACAAAATCCTCTGGTTCTCCAAAGCTGTTACCGGTGCGGGTTTTAACCTCTGTAAATATAATAACCTTGTCTTTATAAGCAATCAGATCAATCTCGGCTTTACCGTGAGTCCAGTTTTCGTCCAGTATTTCATAACCGGATTTTTCCAGGTGTGTTTTAGCTAATGTTTCGCCGGCGCGGCCCAAATCGAGGTGTTTGGCCATTATTTGATAATTACCGACCCTAAAAAGTCTGAGATACTTTTTTCAACCTTTTTCATCCGCATATACTGATTGAGCAGTATTTCCTGGTCGGTTTCCGTATCGGTCTTTTGCAGTTCGGTGCGCAGGTTTTCGAGTATTTTACCAACCTTAAACTTTTTCAGATGAAATATAGCACCTAAAATAGTAGCCTTCATATTAGCCGTTTCGTCGTGCACCATTATTTTATGCATCTCGTACCAGTTCTCACTCAGGATATATTTGGTAGATAGCATATTAACCGAAATATCAACAATACCCTTATCCTTATGGTGAATAAAGTAAGCATCATCGGGCAGCACGCCGTTTTCAACCTCCTGCCGGTAAATTTCCATAAACTGCTTACAATCCACGTGATCAAAGGTAACGTCACTCAGTTCGGCAATAATAAACGGGCCTATGTAGGTGTTGGCAATACCATCCCAATCGATCATTTTGTTGCCATAGAGTAATAACAACCTGATAATTTCCTTTTCCTGGGTGCTTTCGTCTTTTGTTTCTTTTACAACCTCAGGCTCATCAAAAAAATTGGGTTCGTCAGGTGGCGGACCAAACCGTGAGGCTTGCTGTTGCTGCTGCTGACCATCCTTTTTTGCCTTGGCCTGGCGCATTTTATTTAATTCAGATAACAGCGAGCGCTCATCTATCTGTAATATATAACTGCATTCCTTTATAAAAACCGATGCTTTAATTGAGTCGGGGATCTTGGCTATACTTTCTACAATTTCCCTGATGATCTCGGCTTTCTTTATCGGGTCGTTACCGGCATCTTTTAAAAGCAGGTTGGCTTTGTAGAGGATAAAATCCTTTTTGCTTTCTTCTATGTGTTTTTTAAAAGCGTTGGTACCAACCAGGCGTACATACGAGTCGGGGTCATGGCCATCGGGAAAAGAAACCACTTTTACGTTGAGCCCGGCTTCCAATATCATATCCAGCCCGCGCAGGGATGCCTTGATACCGGCAGCGTCTCCATCGTACAAAATGGTGATATTTTGGGTAAAACGGCTTATCAACCTGATCTGTTCAGATGTTAGTGATGTACCTGATGATGCCACCACATTTTCGATACCCGCCTGATGAACCGAAAGCACATCGGCATAACCCTCAACCAGGTAACAATTGTCTTCATCCCTGATGGCTTTTTTGGCAAAATATAAACCATAAAGCACGTTGGACTTATGGTATATTTCCGACTCGGGCGAGTTTACATATTTGGGTACGTTCTTATCTTTTTTGAGTGTACGGCCGCCAAAGGCAATAACACGGCCTGTAAAACTATGTATCGGGAACATAACACGCCCGCGGTAACGGTCATATAAGGCACCGTTATCACGCTTAACAGACAGTCCGCTTTCAACCAGGAATTGTTCCTTGTAGCCTTCTCTTATAGCCGTACCGGTAAAAGCTTCCCATTGATCGGGCGAGTAACCAAGCTCAAACTTTTTAATGGTTTCAGTTGTAAAGCCGCGCTCTTTAAAATAGCTCAGACCAATGCTTTTACCCTCATCGCTATCCAGCAAACTTTCATGAAAAAATTTAGATGCAAAACCCGTTACGATCATGAGGCTCTCGCGGCGCTGCTCTTCCTCGCGGTTTTCCGGGGCTTCAACGGTTTCCTCTACCTCTATGCCATATTTTTTGGCCAGCCATTTCAGCGCTTCGGGATAGCTGAACTTTTCCAGCTCCATTAAAAAGGTAACTGCCGAACCACCCTTGCCCGTAGAAAAGTCTTTAAAAATGCCCTTCGCCGGCGAAACCGTGAATGATGGCGTACGCTCATTGGCAAAAGGCGACAACCCCACATAGTTAGCGCCCCGCTTTTTTAACTGCACAAACTCCCCTATCACCTCCACAATGTCGGTGGCTTCCATAATACGGTCGATAGTGGATTTTATGATCATGCGCTAAAATGCAAATGTAGGCAAATCATCAAATGATAATTAATAAACCTCAAGATACAGATTTATTTGATTGATTGCGTGGCTTTAAAAATGTTATGGCAATGCCGGCAAGTATAATGATACTGCCAACAATTTCTTTTAGGGCCAAGGTTTCATGCAATAAAAATACGGCCATAATACCCGCCATAACCGTTTGCCCCAATAAGGCTATAGATACTTTGGTTCCTTCTAAAAATTTAAGCGAATAATTAATGGTGATCCAGCCCGTTAGCTGACAAAGCAGCCCCATCCCTAAAAAGCACAGCCATGAGTTTAAAGAAAAGGTGAGCATATTGTTACCCTGCCAAACATCTATCACCAGTAAAAAAACACTTGCAGCCATCATGTTATAAAACATGAACGATAAGGTGCCAACACGTTTTAAAATATTATTGGTGATCACTATATAAATGGCATAAAACAAACTGGCCAGCAGCGCCAGTACAATACCAATATTAAATTGCAGGTGCATAATATTTTGATAGCCCACCAGAATGATCATGCCCAAAATAGCTATACAGGTACCTGCCCAAAACAATATTCCCGATTTTTTACGTAGTATAAAAAAGCTGATGAGCCCAACCCAAACCGGGGCCAGGTTAGCCAGCAGGGTTGAAACCGTAGCGCTGATATGCAACAGCGATATATTCCATACGGCAATATCTGATGCAAAAATGAGGCCACCCAAAATGGCCGTAAGCAGGTCCTTATGCGCTATTTTAAGATTTACTTTGGCCAGGCAATAAGGTGCCAGAAATATCCATGCGGTAAACACCCGGTAAAAGGCTGCTGTAATAGGCGACACCCCGGCAAGCTTTACAAATATTGGCGAAAACGATATACATAAAATGCCTATAAACAGGCTTAACTTGGGATTCATGAAAGGCAGATAAAATGAGGGGCAAATTTACACAATACCCTATTAATAATTGAATTGCGTGAAATGAATACGGCTTTTTATTTTGATATAACTGTATCACTATAAGGCCATGCCACGTATTATTATAAAAACCACTTATCATGAAAAAATTGCTTCTCTTTATCCCTGTCATTTTATTATTTTGTGCATGCCAACATCGTAATTGCTGTATGCCACCTATACCTGTTGTGTCTGTAAATGCTATAAAGAACAACAAAGGTTGGAGCGCATTTTCGTCAGAGCTACCTGTAAAGGACGATGCCATCAATATAAAAGCCTTTAGTGATGATAACGAAATAGGGCTTGAAGAAGACTTGGGGATCAGTTTCAGAGCGACAGATGCTGGCACTTACGCTTTAAATGGCAACCATACGTTCTACGTTAATACAGTTGGCCGCGATGTTATGGTGAGTAATTACAAAATGGACAGCCTATATGCCAATAAAGCTACTATTATTAGCTACGACAGAACCAACAACCTGATAACCGGAACTTTTAATGTTCGCTTTATCAAAACTTTTGACAACCCTGCCCATACACATCCCGATACACTTCTTTTTAAAAATGGGAACTTCAGGGTACAGATACATAATTAACAATAACAGCCTATATTTTATACCGGGGTAACTGGGGCCAAAAGCAACACCAACTATTAAAGCAATGGCAAATAGCTTATAATACATTGATAATGTGTATATTTAAGTAGCCTTATCAAACCAATTATTTGCAGCCCGCTACAATCCGGTTATTATGAAAAAGTTCCTGCTTGTTTTATACCTGGCAATCCCGCTGTTTGTTGCCTCCTGCGCAAAAAAAAAGGAGTGCTGTGATTTTCCGCCCGTTCCTAATTTTGTTCTCGCACAAAAAAACGGAGTGGAATGGAAAGGTGACCCCTCAGATTCTGTCCAGGAGCGCGATACTACTTTGGTAACTGGCAACAACACCATTGCAAGCCAGCAGGAAATACTTGGGTTTAAGCTTCGGGTAGATATCCCCGGATACTATACGCTAAAAAATAACGAGGGCTATTATTACATCGTCAAAGATAACGTAACCGTAGCCCGCTATAAATTGAGCCCTACACATAGTAACACGGTAGTAGTTGTTGGCTTAAATGCAGCCGATAAAATACTTCAGGGTTATTTCGACCTGAAATTTGTTAAATCATTCGATATCCCGATAGGCAGCCAGCCAGATAGCATTAGCTTTTTAAGCGGAAAATTCAAAGTTGCTTTACATAATTAATTGTATTTTTGCGGCTCTAAAAAATATAATATATGAGCCAGCGAGTAAAGATCAAAGCATTGCTGCTAAGCCAGCAAACCGATATTGATGTAACAGTTAAGGGATGGGTACGTGCATTCCGTTCTAATCGTTTTATTGCTTTGAATGATGGCTCAACCAATAATAACATCCAAATTGTTGTTGATTTTGAAAACACCGACCCGGCATTGTTAAAACGCATTACCGTAGGTGCTGCGCTAAGTGTTGTTGGTAAACTGATAGCATCACAGGGCAAAGGCCAAACCGTTGAGGTTATAGCAACTGATATTGAGATATTGGGCGACAGCGACCCGGAAAAATACCCTATCCAGCCTAAAAAACATAGCCTGGAGTTTTTAAGGGAAAACGCTCACCTGCGTTTCCGCACCAGTACTTTTGGTGCCATATTCAGGGTGCGTAACAGCCTGGCATTCGCGGTACACCAGTTTTTTCAGGAGCGCGGGTTTGTTTACCTGCATACGCCTGTTATTACCCAGTCAGATGCCGAAGGAGCAGGCGAAGCTTTCCACGTAACTAATTTTGATTTGGCCAACATTCCAAAAACAGATACCGGCGAGGTTGATTTCAAACAGGACTTTTTTGGTAAATCAACCAATCTCACCGTGTCTGGCCAATTAGAGGGCGAATTAGGCGCTATGGCCTTAAGCGATATATATACCTTTGGCCCTACTTTCCGTGCCGAAAACTCCAACACAACCCGTCACCTGGCTGAGTTTTGGATGATTGAACCGGAAGTTGCTTTCAATGATCTGGACGACAACATGGACCTTGCCGAGGACATGCTGAAATATGTGATCAAATACGCATTGGACAAAAACCCTGAGGATATTGAATTTTTAACCCAACGCCTGCAGGAAGAGGAAAAACAAAAACCACAGAACGAGCGCTCAGAAATGACCTTGCTGGAGAAACTGCAGTTTTGTTTAGATCATAACTTTGAGCGCCTTACTTATACCGAGGCTATCGACATCCTGAAAGAATCGACCCCGAACAAAAAGAAAAAGTTCCAGTACCCTGTTGAGGGCTGGGGAACTGACCTGCAAAGCGAGCATGAGCGTTACCTGGTTGAAAAACACTTTAAAAAACCGGTAATCCTGACAGATTACCCTAAAGATATCAAAGCATTTTACATGCGCCAGAACGAGGTTGATGCCAATGGTCGCGAAACCGTACGTGCTATGGATATTTTATTCCCCGGCATTGGCGAAATTGTAGGCGGCTCACAACGTGAAGAACGCCTGGATAAACTGGAGCAACGTATGGACGAAATGGGCATCCCGAAAGAGGAGTTATGGTGGTACCTGGATACCCGCCGCTTCGGCTCGTGTCCGCATGCAGGTTTTGGCCTGGGCTTTGAACGCCTGGTGCTGTTTGTAACCGGCATGGGCAACATCCGCGATGTAATACCTTTCCCAAGATTCCCGAAAAACGCTGAGTTTTAGACAGGATTATATGATTTTGATAGATTAACAGGATTGATTTCAGCCATAGGCAGTAAAATCCTGTTAATCATTTATAATCCCTAAATCTTGTACCCTATGCCAGTAATTGAATTAGCTACCCATATTAACGCCCCTATAGGCAAATGCTTTAACCTGGCCCGCAATATTGATGTACACATGGCTTCAACCCGCCAAACCGGCGAAAAAGCCATCGCCGGCCGCACCAGCGGACTCATTGAACTTCATGAAACCGTTACCTGGCGGGCAAAGCACCTGGGTGTTTGGCAAACGCTCACCTCAAAAATTACAGAGATGGAATACCCTAACTTTTTCACCGACGAAATGGTTAGGGGTGCCTTTAAAAGCCTGAGGCACGAGCACTATTTTTATTCCATCAACGCGCAAACCCTTATGAAAGATATTTTCAGGTTTGAATCGCCGTTGGGTATAATTTTCGATTTTATTATTTTGAAAAACTATATGACCCGCCTTTTGGAGAAACGCAACCAACTGATCAAAGAAATAGCCGAAATGAGCTGAAACCCCTCGTTTAATACAAAGTACCATGACCTTTAATTCTACCATCCTCATTCATCCCGGTCTCGGAAATTCCGGGCCCGAACACTGGCAGTCACTTTGGGAAAAACAGTTCGGCTTTACCCGTATTGAGCAGCGCGATTGGGAAACGCCAATTTGCAGCGAATGGATAAGCCTGTTAAATGATTACGTGCAAAGGCATGATTCTGCCAATGTAATATTGGTTGGCCATAGCCTGGCCTGTACCGCCATAGCTTATTGGGCACAAAAATACAATGTGGCCATAAAAGGCGCGCTCCTGGTAGCCCCAAGCGATACCGAAGCCCACACTTACCCGGCTGGTACAACCGGTTTTACTCCGGTACCATTAATAAAATTACCTTTCAAAAGTATTGTGGTTGGCAGCAGCAATGATTATTACGTAACCATGCAACGCGCTCAATTATTTGCAAATAGCTGGGGCAGCGAGTTCATCAACATTGGCGATGCGGGCCACATTAATGTAACCAGTGGTTACGGTGACTGGCCACAAGGCTTAGAGTTGTTGAAGCAATTAGATAATTGATATATTTAGTACGTTAAATTACTTTATTATCGTCATTGCGAGGTACGAAGCAATCTCTATACTGTACAGAGCGATTATAAATGCTTAATCTGCCTGTGTGGAGATTGCTTCGTACTTCGCAATGACGGATGGTTTTTATTAGATAATTTATTCAGCAATACCATGCTTGTAAGCCCCTCTTCCCTGCGCGTTTTTACAGAAAATATTTTTTTAGCTATTGGCTGCAGTACCGAACACGCCAAACTTGCTGCTGATGTTTTGTTACGATCTGACCTGCGGGGTATCGACTCGCACGGTGTGGCCCGCCTAAGCGGCTATGTGCGCCTGTGGGAGAAGCAGCGCATCAATGCCAAACCAAACATCCGCATAGTGCATGAAACACCCACCACAGCCACGGTTGATGGCGATGCGGGCCTGGGCCTGGTGGTTGCGCCCTTTGCTATGGAGGTGGCCATAAAAAAGGCCGGGCTTTATGGCTCCGGCTGGGTTTCGGTGCGTAACTCCAATCATTTTGGTATTGCCGGCTATCATGCTTTAATGGCGGTGGAGAAAGACATGATAGGTTTTGCCATGACCAATGCCAGTCCGCTGGTGGCGCCTACCTTTTCAAGCGAACGTTTGTTAGGTACAAATCCCATGTGTTATGCCTTCCCGGCAGGCCAATACCCGCCTGTGGTGGTTGACCTGGCTACTTCAGCTGCCGCAAATGGCAAATTAGAGATCGCTCAGCGATTGGGCAAGCAAGTGCCTGAGGGCTGGATACAGGATAAAAAGGGCGATTACACTACCGATCCGCATGCCTTAAAAACGGGCGGCGCACTTCTTCCCTTAGGCAGCGACCGCGATCATGGCAGTCACAAAGGTTTTGGTTTGAGTGCTACGGTTGATATTTTATCGGCTGTGTTATCGGGTGCCAATTACGGCCCATGGGTACCGCCGTTTGTGGCCTTTCTTGATCCTCCGGCCAATCCGGTGGGTCAGGGTATCGGGCATTTTTTAGGAGCTATGCGGGTTGATGGATTTAGGCCTGTTGATGAATTTAAAACTCATCTGGATAACTGGATAGAACGATTTAAAAACTCCGCCACGATTGATCCCATTCAAAAGGTAATCATTCCCGGCGAACCGGAACTGGAAGCCGAAACGCACCGGGCTACCCACGGCATCCCGCTGGTTGATGCAGTAGTAGCAGATCTGAATATTTTGGCGGAGCGGTTTGGGATTGACCCGTTGAAAGGGGAATGATAAGCCCCAACACCTGTCATTGCGAGCGATAGCGTGGCAATCGCGAACTTTACAGAGATTTGTGCCGTTCGCGATTGCTTCGTCGTTCCTCTTCGCAATGACAGGTTTTCTAAATATATTCTACGCATATTCAGGGCTGTTACTTGTGCCTGAAACAAGGCACAAGTAGCAACAGCACGAGCCTTTTCTTCATACTTGCGCCAGTAATGAAATAAAATAAAAAGCCAGCTTAAACAATAAGCTGGCCTTTTATTTTAGAAATTTTTAAATGTTTAATGAATAATATTGAACAACCTGCTCCACCTGATCTTGTTCAGGAATGAGGCGTTATCGTCCATGCTCATCCATATAAACAGGGCTTTGCCTACGATGTGATCTTCAGGTACAAATCCCCAGAAACGTGAATCTTCCGAGTTATGACGGTTATCGCCCATCATAAAGTAGTAGTTCAGCTTAAAGGTATAGCTATCTGCCTTTTTACCGTTGATCAGGATATTGCTACCCTCCACCTGCACTTTGTTACCTTCATATATCTCAATGGCCCTGCCGTAAACCGGGAAGGTTAAGCTATCTAACTTAACTGTCCACCCTTTTTTAGGCACAATGATAGGGCCGTAGTTATCCAGGTTCCAGGTGAATTTCGGGAAGTTAGGCGTTATTTTATAGTTCGGGAATTTTACCGGGTAAACGGGATACAATGGGTCTTCCATGCCTTTTGGCGATAGTGTAGGCACTATTGATTTAATATTGGAGTACCCTTTTAATGTATTAGCAGAAGCTACCGTGGTATTGATGGTAAAAGTATTATTGATACCCGGTGCCAGATCCTCCAAATGCAAATCGCTCATTAATTGCGGGTTGAGTTCGCTGCCGTCAGATTGTACAGTGTAGCTCATTTCGCCATGTGGCGGTGTTGGGGCAGCTTTACCATTAATAAATACCTGGGCGTCAACCACGCTAAGCGTATCGCCCGGAGTGCCCTGGCAACGCTTAATATAATTCTCCCGCTTATCAACCGGCCTGTATAAAGGCGAATCGGCATCCATAGGGTAGTTAAAAACTACTACATCCCCTTTTTTAACGTCGCTAAGGCCTGGTAAACGGTAATATGGTAGTTCAACGCCATCCCAATAAGCTTTGGTGCCTATCAGTGGCATGGTATGGTGTGCAAAAGGGAAAGCAACCGGCGTCATTGGCAAGCGGGCGCCATAATTCACCTTGCTCACAAACAAATAATCGCCAATTAACAATGAGCTTTCCATAGATGCACTTGGTATCACATAAGCTTCAATAAAAAGCGTACGGATCAGGGTAGCAGCGATCACCGCGAAAATAATGGCATCGGCCCACTCGCGTGCTGCTGTTTTTTTAAGGGCTACTTTGTATTTCTCCCTAAACTCAGGAGTAGCCGAAGCACCAATGTATTTGGTATCCTTATCAAAGCCCCATTTTGGTAAAAATATAAACGGCAGGGCAACCACTAAAATATGATCAAGGAGGCTAAACTTTCCGTATGATTTTACAAAATCTACTATAATACCAATCAGCACTAATATGTTCAGCCCGGGTATCAGTACCAGTATGAACCACCACATTGGCCGTCCGCACAATTTTATCATCACATACGCATTGTACACAGGCACAATACCTTCCCAACCCGGCCTGCCGGCCTTTTCAAATAATTTCCAGAAACCTACGTAAGGCAGTATAACCAGCAGTATAATAGCGAGTATAATATTCACTTTTTGTTTTTAGTTTAATTAATGTATTCCTCTAAATAATCTGTTCCAACGTATTTTATTCACAAAAGACGCCGTACTATCAATACTCATCCATGTAAACAATGCTTTACCTACTACATGATCTTCGGGTAAAAAGCCCCAAAAACGCGAATCCTCCGAATTATGGCGGTTATCGCCCATCATCCAGTAGTAGTTCATTTTAAAAGTGTAAGTATCAGCTTTTTTATCGTTTATAAAAATATCATGACCAACAATCTTTACTTTATTGTGCTCATAAATTTCAATGGCCCGGCCATATACCGGAATAGTTAAGCTGTCCAGCTTAACCGTCCACCCCTTTTTGGGGATAATGATGGGCCCGTAATTATCCAGGTTCCAGGTATAATTAGGGAAGTTTGCCGTTGTTTTATAACGGGCATATTTAACCGGATAAACAGGATTAAGGGTATCAGCTACTCCTTTTGGAGCAATATTAGCCGTAACCGATTTGATGTTTGAATATCCCTTCAACGTTTTGGCCGATTCTACCGTGGTGTTTACCCTGAAACCTGAGTTGTCGGTAAAATAAGCTATATCCGTTAAATGAAGATCATCGATTACCTGCGGATTAAGCTGACTGCCATCTGTTTTCACAATGTAGGCCATTTCACCATGAACAGCAGTAGCTTCTGGCTTGCCGTTGATATAAACCTGTGCGTCAATCACACTTAGTGTATCGCCCGCGGTACCCTGGCAGCGTTTAATAATATTTTCGCGTTTGTCAACCGGGCGATAATACGGCGAATCGGCTTCAATAGGCGCATTGAATACTACAATATCACCTTTTTTGATATCACTAAAACCCGGCAAACGATAGTAAGGCAGCTGAATACCGTCCCAGTAGGCTTTTGTGCCCAGGAAGGGCATAGTATGATGTGTAAACGGAAAAGCAACCGGTGTTATGGGCAAACGGGCACCATAATTCACTTTGCTTACAAACAGGTAGTCGCCTATTAAAAGGGAACTTTCCATTGATCCGCTCGGGATCACATAAGCTTCAATAAAAAGTGTACGGATCAGTGTGGCGGCTATAACTGCAAAAACAATAGCGTCGGCCCATTCACGTACCGCGCCTTTTTTCTTTTTTGCCTGACCTTTATCTTTTTTCCAAAATTTCCAGTTCATGTAATAATTGATGTGCAAACTTCAAAATGTGCAAATGTGCAGATTTTTCTAATGTATGTATTTATTTTTTATTCCCTATGACTGTTATGTAAGCTATATGTTACTATAAAACGTATCCCATTATTTTATTTCATTAAACAACCTGCGCCATCTGATCTTATTGGCCGATGGCGACAAGGCATCCCAGCTCATCCATACAAAAATGGCTTTACCAACAATATGATCTTCAGGCACAAAACCCCAAAAACGCGAATCTTCGGAGTTATGGCGATTATCGCCCATCATCCAGTAATAATCCATTTTAAAGGTATAGGTATTTGTTTTTATACCATTGATACGAATACCATCTTTACTGATCTGCAGTTTATTATTTTCATAAACTGAAATAGCGCGGCTGTAGAGCGGTAATGTCAGACTATCCAACTTTACTGTCCATCCTTTTTTGGGGATGATGATAGGGCCCAGGTTATCCACATTCCATTGAAAGTGTTGATCGTGGGGAAATATTTCAGGGTCATAAATTCCCCTTAACCTGATATTAGGCCTGATTGATTTAACATTTGCATATCCTTTTAATGTACCGGCAGCCTGGGCCGACATATTCATCATAAAATCCTGACTACTGAACTGCTGAATATCTGACAAATGAAGATCATACACCACATTAGCGGAAAAACCACTCCCATTGGTATGCACCACATATTCCATTTCGCCATTTAAAGGCGTAACGGCAGGTCGGCCGTTAACATAAACCCTGGCATTAAGCAGGCTTAGCGTATCGCCTGGAGCACCCTGGCAGCGCTTAATATAGTTTTCCTGCTTATCAACCGGTCGGTACAATGGTGAATCGGCGTCCATGGGGTAGTTAAATACCACAACATCGCCTTTTTTAACCTCACTTAACCCAGGCAGGCGAAAATAAGGCAGCTTAATACCATCCCAATAAGCTTTGGTACCGGTAAGTGGCATGGTATGGTGCGCAAAAGGAAAAGTAACTGGTGTTATAGGTAAACGTGCGCCATAATTAACCTTACTCACAAACAAAAAATCGCCCACCAGGAGCGAGCCTTCCATTGATGGCGTTGGTATGGTGTAGGCCTCAATAAAAAGTGTACGGATAAGCGTGGCAGCAACCACCGCAAAAACAATGGCCTCTGTCCATTCCCGGGTTGGCGTTTTTTTCAGATCCTTACTGTACTGCTCCCTAAATTCATAGCTTGCAGAAGGACCAAGGTAACGGGTATTTTTGTCGAAACTCCATTTGGGCAGATATATGAACGGAAGCAATACCGCGGCGGCATGCTGGCTCATTTTAAACTTGCCAAATGATTTTACAAAATCAATAACAATACCCAGCGCTATAATAATATTTACACCCGGAACAATAAAAAGCAGCAATAACCACCAGGGCTTGCCGCTCAATTTTAACATAATATAGGCACTGTAAACAGGTATAAGTGCTTCCCAACCGGCACGGCCAGCTTTTTCAAATAATTTCCAGAAGCCTGTAATTATTAAAATTAATAAAGGGGCCGCAATGATATAAGCCCCGATATAAGCCCCTGTTTTCATGTATATGAGTGGTTAGCTATTAAAATCAAACATAGCTTCAACCGAATAAAAACCCTTTTTATTGTGTACCCACTCGGCAGCAAGTACTGCGCCAAGGGCAAAGCCGTTTCGGTTATGTGCGGTATGTTTAAATTCAATGGTATCAACTTCAGAATCGTAGATAACGGTGTGCGTGCCCGGTACGCTATCAATACGCATAGATTCAATCAGCAACTGGTTACCCGCGGCCTGCCCGTCGTCATCCTTATCATCGGTGGTCAGCACGTTGATCCACTCAGATTTTGAATCCAAATTTTCAATAATACCTTCAGCAATGGTTATAGCCGTACCGCTTGGGGCATCCAGCTTTTGCATATGATGAATTTCCTCAACCTGCACGTCATAGTACGGATAGTTGTTCATCATTTTAGCCAGCAACCTGTTTACATGAAAAAACACATTAACGCCTACGCTAAAATTTGAACCATACAGCAATGTATTACCGCCTTGCTCACATTGCTGTTTTATTGCAGGCAGTTTATCATACCAACCTGTTGTACCTACCACAACCGGTATGCCAGCAGTAAAACAGTGCTCAATATTAGATATTACCGCTGCCGGTGTTGAAAACTCAATTACAACATCGGCTTTTTGCAGGTTTTCGGTAGTAAGGTCTTGCAGGTTATCAACACCTATGGTTAATACAATTTCATGTTTGCGGCTAATGGCGATCTTTTCAATGATCTTACCCATTTTTCCATAGCCCAGTAATGCTATTTTCATTATTTAGTTTTTAGTAATAAGCCGTTAGTATCAAGCCAGCTACAATATTCTGTATTAAGCCTGGCGTTTCAGGAATTATGATACCAGCTGCTTGATACTATCTTTTAAAACGTAAAGGTAATTTTTACAGACGGAATAAACGAGCTACTTACACTTTGTGCATAAACAGGCTGACTTATTAAAGCCGGAGTAACCTTCATTGACAAATTATTATCAACCGTATAGGAGTGTTGAAACTTGGCATCAATATAAGCATCAATAGTTTGAATGCCCCATACAGCCAAAATACCCATAATACTTAAATCGCGGTTACGCCTGTACGCATTAACACTATCATATATATTTTGATCAGGCACACCATTTTGCTGGTACAAGATATATTCGGCATAGTATTTAGCGCCGGGTGCCGGGGCTACCCCACTTTTCCGGTACCGGGAAAGTGTTACAAACTGGTTATAATAATTCTGGTTAAATATTACTGCCGAAAATAACAAACCGATACCGCCGTAAACAATAGGCACTTTCCACCATTGGTGATTATATATCTGGCCCCATCCCGGTATCATTAGGGAATGCATTACCGCCTTGTGCGGACTGTGCAAGCTATCCGGGTGATATTCTTTTTCTTTCCTTATAGGTGGCGCAAAGGAACCCGGCGCCGTATTTGAAGCCTTCCTTACAGTATCTGCCTTACCTGCTGCACCAGTATCTGCAGTTTGCGCCACAGCAGCAAAAGCAAACACCATAATAAAGCCAGTAACTAACAAAAATTTATACATTTTATAAATACAATATTTAATATTTGGTGATGGTGCCAAAAGCCCAAAAACTACCTTATAACAAAGGTAATTTTTAAACCCGGATTAAACATACCTACGCTGCTTGCAGCATAAACAGGTGCTCCTGCAACACTAACTGAGTTAACACTTAAATTATTATCTACACTAAAATTCTTGATGAATTTGGCATCAATATAAGCATCAAGTGTGTTCACTGTCCAGAATGCTAAAACTCCTAATATACTTAAATCGCGGAAACGTTGAAAATACTTTACCTGGCTGTTTATTTGCTCGGGCGGTAGGTTCTTAAAATACTTATAATCTACCTTATACTTCTGATACAAAGCATAATTACGGCTTTTGGGCGATGACGGATCACCATCCCGTTGCAAAATGGCCAGCGCCGAATATTTGTTGTATTGTTTCTGATTAGCGATAGTTGCTGAACCTAACAAACCTAATCCGCCATAAATTATCGGCAATTTCCACCACCGGTGGTTATACAACTGCCCAAGGCCCGGTAAAAATAAAGACCGCATAACAGCTGTATGCGGTCTATGTGTACTATCCGGATGGTAACCTTTTTCTTTTACTGGCGGGGCCAATGTAGCTGAATGGAATCTTTTGCTTAAACTATCGGCCCTGGTTTGCGCAACCGAAGTAAAGGTCAGTGCGCTTAACCATAAAAAAGTTACTATGTATCTGTGCATTTTACCAATCCAGCATCTCAAGGATACGGCCCAGATCATCTTCTGATAAAAATGGAATCTCGATAACGCCATTACCCTTGCTGCCTACTTTAAGTTTTACCCGTGTGCTAAACTTTGAAGCCAGATCGTCCTGAATTTTTTGCAGCTGATAAGTTACCGGCTCGGGCTGTTTGCCTTCTTTTTTTACCGGCGACTTCTGCATTTCACGAACCAGTTCTTCAACCTTACGAACGGATAAACCTTGCTGAATGATATGCTGATGTAAATATAATTGTTTGGCGGGGTCTTCTATTGTAATAAGCGCCTTGGCATGCCCCATGCTCAACTCACCATCGCGGATGGAAGCCTGTATACTTGGCGGTAATTTTAACAAACGCAGGTAGTTGGTAACTGTCGAGCGGTTTTTACTTACCCTGCCGCCCAGCTCTTCCTGTTTCAGGTTACACTCCTCAATCATACGCTGAAAACTCAGGGCAACCTCAATGGCGTTCAGATTTTCACGCTGAATGTTCTCAATCAATGCCATTTCCAGCATTTGCTGATCATTGGCAGTACGTACATAAGCCGGTATTTGCGTTAGGCCTGCAATTTTTGAGGCTCGCAGCCTGCGTTCGCCCGATATGAGCTGGTACTTATGCGCGTTAACACGCCTTACCGTAATAGGCTGAATAAGTCCCTGTAATTTAATAGAATCAGCAAGCTCAGACAGGGCCTGCTCATCAAAATCAGTACGGGGCTGAAACGGGTTTACTTCAATTTCAGCCAGTTGTATTTCATTTACCGATCCCAGGCTGTTAACCTCAACAGCTGATGTTGAGGCTTCTTTATCTTTATCGTGATCTTTAGCTTTATTGTAAGGTTGTACGTTTACAGAGTCATTCAACAGCGCACTTAATCCTTTGCCCAAGGCATTTCTTCTTTCACTACTCATTATTTACACTGTTACTGCGGCAGTTGCTGCCGTGTCTTTGGTGAGGCCGTTTTTCTCAATAATTTCACGTGCCAGGTTCAGATAGTTTATTGCCCCCTTGCAGGTTGCATCGTGCATAATTACAGATACGCCAAAACTTGGTGCTTCGCTAAGCCGGGTATTACGCTGAATGATGGTATCAAAAACCATATCCTCAAAATGCGTTTTTACTTCATCAACCACCTGGTTTGATAAACGCAGACGAACATCGTACATGGTAAGCAATATACCCTCAATTTCCAGCTGCGGATTTAAGCGCGACTGTACTATTTTAATGGTATTTAACAACTTGCCCAAACCTTCTAACGCAAAATACTCGCACTGTACCGGTATAATTACCGAATCGGCAGCGGTTAAAGCGTTTATGGTGATCAAACCTAATGAAGGCGAGCAGTCAATAATGATAAAATCATATTCGTCGCGCACGGCTTCAAATACTTGTTTCATCTTGTACTCGCGTCCGCTTAAATTGATCATCTCAATTTCGGCACCAACAAGGTCTATATGTGCCGGCAACAGGTCAAGGTTAGGTGTTTCTGTTTTTTGAATAGCCTCATGAGGGTCAACCTGATTAATGATGCACTCGTAAATACTATTCTTGATATTACGGGGATCGAAACCGATACCCGATGTTGAATTAGCCTGTGGATCAGCATCAACCAACAAAGTTTTAAAATCCAACACGGCCAAGCTTGCGGCCAGATTTATAGATGATGTAGTTTTCCCTACTCCACCTTTCTGGTTGGCTAAAGCAATTATTTTACTCATTCTATATTTTCAAAAATTTATATTACAATGATTTATAACAACGTAAAATAGAATTAGAAATTTCTACTTTCGTAAAGTTTTTATCTGGTGATAAAGATACGGATTTAAAACAATTCCGAAATCCACAGGTTTTGGCTATTTACAAACAATTTCAACAACAATTGGTGAATTAATAATTCAATGATTTTATTGATTGACACAATTTGTGGAGTAAATAACGCCATTGGTCACAATAATATTTAAATTGTTCCAGGTTATGGCGTTATTCACCAATTCAATATTTAAGGTATAAATGATCACTATCGTATCGTCAACAAACCGGCCCCAAAGCCATACTTATACACTTGCCCGCTACTACCAGCAAAAGCTCCGTGAAAAAGGAACCGAAGCCGGCATATTATCACTCACCGACCTGCCCTGCAATTTACTTCAAAGCGACTTGTATGGCAAACGCAGCGAAGAATTTCAGCCGATACAGGACACCATTATCCAAACTGATAAATTTCTGTTTATTATACCCGAGTATAACGGCAGCTTTCCCGGCGTGTTAAAAGTATTGATTGATGCCTGCACCTTCCCTGATAGTTTTTATGATAAAAAAGCAGCCCTGGTAGGTTTATCATCAGGGAAATATGGTAACATCCGCGGGCTTGATCACTTCACAGGTGTTTGCCACTACATGCACCTTAATGTAATGTCATTAAAGATCCATATCGCCTCCGTTCATAAAGAACTGGACGAGCATGGGCAGCTTTTTAAGGCCGATACCATAAAATTCACTAACGAGCAGATAGATAAATTCATCAAGTTTTAAAGTTACCCTGTAATTAGCTTAGCCATTACAAAAGCGGCAGTGGCGGCTATAGCCCCAATCAATAATACCTTTAATGCTCCTTTTACAGCAGGCTGCCCGGTTACCCTGCTTTTGAAATAGCCAAATACAAACAGGCAGATCATCGTGATACCGCACGAATAATAAAGCGCCTCCGTAGAGTTACCGATGAAAAAATAAGGCGACAATGGTATGATACCTCCTGCAATGTATGATAAGCCAATGGTAACAGCACTTTGTGTGGCCCTGTTTGCCTTTGGCTCTTCCAGGCCAAGTTCGTAACGCATCATGAAATCAACCCATTTATCTTTATCCTTAGCCATTTCATCAGCCACCTCGTTCTGTAATTTTTCTGAAAGGCCAAAAGCGGCAAATACTTCTTTCACCTCCATTTTTTCCTGTTCGGGTACATTTTCAACCTCGGCATATTCGCGTTTCAGTTCCGATGCGTAATGCTCAACTTCCGTACGGCCAGCCAGGAAGCCGCCTAATCCCATGGCTATGGAACCAGCTACAATCTCGGCTATGCCCGCCGTGATTACAATACCTGATGAATTTACCGCCCCGCTTAAGCCCGCGGCCAGCGCAAAGGGCACCGTTAACCCGTCAGACATGCCAATAACAATATCCCTGATAATATCTGAGCTTTGTAAGTGTTGTTCGTGATGCATTTATAAATGTAATTGCAATAGACTTAGTAATAAGTATAAATAGTTATTTATTATTGATCTCACTAAACACTAAGCGAACAAACACGTTACTTACCCACAACAAACAAAAACTAAGTAAAAAAGTTAATTACTAAGAAATAACGTCCTGATACTTATGAAGATCAATCATATATATTTACTTATCATAAGCCTGGCCATAAGTGCCTGCCAGCATAAAAAGGCCAGTAATTATAACACTGCCGATACGGTTGAAAACAAAAGCCAGCAGGAAGTTAAGCTTGATGCGCCCTATGCAACCAAAGCAGTTAAAAACTTTTGCGAGGTAATTGGCTGGCCAAAAGGCAAAACGCCTGTTGCCCCCCAGGGTTTCACGGTAAGTTTGTATGCCGACAGCCTGGCTAACCCGCGTAATATTTATGTTGCCCCCAACGGTGATGTTTTTGTTGCGGAAGCCAATACCGAGGTTACCGGTTTAAAAAAGATCGGTGCCGATATTATCGGGGTCAGCAAATCGCAAAATATGGGCAAAAGCGCCAATAAGATCCTGCTTTTTAAAGACACTAACGGAGATGGCAAGCCCGATTCTAAGATCATTTTTTTAGCACAACTAAACCAACCCTTCGGTATATTAACCTTGGGCAACTGGTTTTATGTAGCCAATACTGACGGCCTATGGCGCTATCCATATAAACCCGGGGATACTACCGTAAGCGGCAAAGGTGTAAAAATTTTATCGCTGCCCGCCGGCGGTTATAATAACCACTGGACGCGCAACCTGCGGGCCAACAAAGCCGGAACAAAAATTTACATATCAGTGGGCTCCGGCACCAACGTGGCAGAGCAGGGTATGGCTGTTGAAAAACGCCGTGCCGATATCCTCGAAATTAACCCCGATGGCAGCGGCGAACGTATTTATGCCAGCGGCTTGCGCAACCCCGCAGGTATCGATTTCCAACCCGGCACCGAAGTATTATACGCCGCGGTTAATGAGCGCGATAACCTGGGCGACAACCTGGTACCCGATTATTTGACCAGTGTAAAAGATGGCGGCTTTTACGGCTGGCCCTGGGCCTATTTTGGCCAGCACGAAGATCCCGACCGCAAAGGTGAAAACTCCGGGATGGTTAAAAAGAGCATCGTACCCGATTTTGCACTCGGTGCCCATACCGCCTCCTTAGGGCTTGCTTTTTATGATGGAGAAAACTTTCCGGAGCACTATAAAAACGGCGCCTTTATTGGCCAGCACGGCTCATGGAACAGCTCAAAACTGGTAGGTTACAAAGTAATCTTTGTGCCTTTTGCCAACGGCAAACCAACCGGCAAAATGGAAGAGTTTTTAACCGGTCTCATAGCCGATAGTGCCAAAGGCAAGGTTTACGGTCGCCCTGTTGGGGTAGCGGTTGCCAAAGACGGATCGCTATTGGTAGCTGATGATGCTGCTAATAAAATATGGCGGGTGCAGGCCAATAAATAGGCATTACTGCTTTTGCAGGCACCAGGTGGTCATGCATCGAAGGTTTTGCACATTGGTAGTTTTTATCGGTTCATAAAGTGTACCTTTTAATTCTGCGGTGTACCCGAGCAGGGTTTGCTCATTCACCAAAAACCGCTCAGAGCCATCGGGCAGCAGGTAGCGGCCGTTACCGGTACTTTGCACCAGCCTTTCGATACCAATATCCGATGCCAGGCGGATAAATAAATAACCACCAGGCTTCAAAACCTGCCAAAGCGAACGTACCATGTTATCGAAATGCTGTTCATTTTGCGCAAAATGAAGCACCGCACTGCAAATAACCAGGTCGAAAAAATTATTAGTAAAAGACATATCCTCTACCCCGGCAACGCTGAAGTTGTTCAAATCATTTTTAGGGGCCAGCATGGCCGATAACTCCTTAACTTCTTCTACCGCATCGGTATTTTGATCAACACCGTATACTTCATAGCCATTTTGCAGAAAATATACCAGGTTACGACCGCCGCCGCATCCCGCATCCAACACCGTTTTACAACCGTCAAACCGCCCTTTTAATAATTGATCAAACAGGTATATATCAATGTTACCAAAGGTTTGCTGTAGATTGTTTTGCATGGAATAATGATTTCGAAGGCCGAAAATTAAGGATTTCGACTGTAACATTTGAGTCATAATTAAATCTCAATAACATGGAAACAATCATTTACCTCATTACAAGAATCGTCCTGGTTGGTTGCTTGGTCATCCTCTCCAGCACTATCATTCCATTGCAGGACGCACGCAAATGTTCCGGGGAATAAAAACTTCGGCATTAGTCGGGCCTCGCTTTCTCCGCTAAAAATCCTAAATTTAACCCAATGATTTTCGATTTCAGGTTAAAGGTTTTTTATACAGTTGCCCAAAGGCTAAGCTTTACCAAAGCCGCCAATGAGCTGTTTATTACCCAGCCCGCTGTTACCAAGCACATCAAAGAACTGGAGCAACAGCTAAGCATTCAGTTGTTTAAACGCAACGGCAACAACATAAGCCTTACCCCTGCAGGCAAAATACTCATGCAGTACGCCGAGAAGATCTTCCATATTTACACCGATCTGGAAACTGAACTGGCCCAACTCAACAATGTAGAAGCCGGAACACTGCACATTGGCGCCAGCACCACAGTGGCTCAAACCATTTTACCCAAAATACTTGCTCTTTTTAAGAAAACATACCCCGAAGTTACCTTCAACTTTATACAAGGCAACACCGACTATATATCGCAACTAATTCTGGACGAAAAGATAGACATTGCCATAGTAGAAGGTGCCGCCCATTCGCCGCAATTGGCCTACTCCCCTTTTGCCAAGGACGAAATTGTATTGGTGACCAGGGCAAACAATAAGTTATCTAAAAAGGCCGAGATAACTCCCAAACAGTTATTGGACATACCACTGGTACTGCGCGAGGCTGGCTCGGGTACTCTCGATGTTATTTTCAATGCCCTGGCCGGTGTACAGATCATGCCAAAAGACCTCAACATTGAGATACAGCTGGAAAGCAGCATTGCCATAAAACAATACCTATTATACTCAGATACAGCCACTTTCCTGTCAATACAATCGGTATTAAGTGAGTTAAAATATCATGAGCTCAGTATAATTGATATTAAGGGAATGGAAATTTTCCGCACTTTTCAGTTCATACAATTGCACGGAAAAAACAGCAGGTTGATAGAGCTTTTTAAGCGTTTTTGCATTGCTAACCATAACCTTAAGTAATCTTACATTACTTAATATCATTTGATAACCGCTTTACTTTCATCCACATTTGAGTGCTCATTAAAAGCATTTGTTTATGAATCATATCAACACCGATATTTGCATTATAGGCGCGGGGCCGGTTGGCTTGTTTGCCGTTTTTGAAGCCGGTTTACTCAAAATGCGCTGCCACCTGATTGATGTGCTGCCACAGGTTGGAGGCCAGCTGTCTGAAATATATCCGCACAAACCTATTTATGATATTCCCGGTTATCCGGAGGTTACGGCTCAGCAGCTTGTTGACCAGCTCATGGAGCAAATAGCCCCTTTTCATCCCACTTTTAGCCTGGGCGAACGTGTAGAAACGCTTCATAAAAATGACGATAACTCTTACACCATCCAAACCAATGATGGCACCACCGTACATTGCCAGGTGGTGGTTATAGCTGGCGGATTGGGTTGTTTTGAACCCCGCAAGCCCGAAATTGACCGCCTGCTGGAGTTTGAAGGTAAGGGTGTAGCCTACATGGTAAAAAATCCGGAAATGTTTCGCGACCGAAAGGTGGTACTGGCCGGTGGTGGCGATTCGGCCTTGGATTGGGCTATATTTTTGGCTAATGTGGCTGAGCGCGTTACCCTTGTGCATCGCGGTGATACCTTTAGGGGTGTGCCTGATTCAGCCGAAAAAGTTTTTGAGCTGGCAAAAGAGGGCAAGATAGATCTTGTACTGAAATCAAACGTGGTGGCTTTAACCGGCGATGGTCATTTACAAGAGGTTACCCTGCTTGATCGTAATAACAATGCAAGCCATATTGCTGCCGACCACCTGATACCGTTGTTTGGTTTGAGCCCAAAACTGGGACCAATTGCCAACTGGGGCCTTAATATTGATTTTTCGGCCATTGTGGTGAACACCCGCGACTATAGTACCAACTTGGAACGCATTTATGCCATAGGCGATATCAACACCTATCCGGGTAAATTAAAGCTCATCCTGTGCGGTTTCCACGAGGCCGCCTTAATGGCTCAAAGTGCCTTTAAATACGTTTATCCCGAACAAAAATTAAGTTTTAAATATACCACCGTTTACGGCGTTACCGAGTTTTAGCCATGATTAACTTAACCATTGAAGACCGCGAAGGGCACCGTGCCCCGGTTGAAATACCCGAAGGCATCAGCCTTAGCCTCATGGAGGTTTTAAAGGCATCTGAATATGAAGTGCTTGCCACCTGCGGCGGTATGGCTCTCTGTGCCACCTGCCATGTACAGGTATTGGAAGGCCCGGAACAATTCTTTACTGCCACTGATACCGAACTCGACATGCTCGATACCCTGCCCAACGCCGGGCCCGACAGCCGCCTGGCCTGCCAGATCCACATTAGTGAAGAAATGGATGGCATGGTGTTCCGATTACTTTAAGTTATTTGAAAATAATTCTTCAGCTATTCAGGCAGCTATTTTTTAACATAAAAAACGCCCAAAATATCATACTTTTTGGGCGTTTTTTGCTTAAATCGATTAAAATTCAACGGTTTTAGCGCGTTTTCAACAGGTTTTGAAGAGTCTTTTTGTAAAAGCAGTCCTTCTCTTGCGCTCGTCTGTGACGAGTGCTTAACATGGAATTACGTTTAAAACGTAACATTATTTAAAACCGCTTGCGATAAAATCGCGGAGCCATATTAAGCACTCGTCACAGACGAGCGCAAGAAGAAAGAGATAAGCCCTCTCCTTTGGGGAGGGTTGGGTATGACTCCTTGCTTTGTTGTTCCGCAATGGCAATTTAGCAGATAAACATACCGCAAGTTCCGGGTTTTACAGCGCCTTGCAATTGGGCAATTTTGAGCATGCAAACAGCATCTCAAATCGTATCCATATGCATCACATCAGCGAACCCAACATTCTATATTTCGGCACCCCGGTGGTGCTCATCAGTACTGTTAATGAAGATGGCTCTTATAATTTAGCACCCATATCATCGGCTTTTTGGCTGGGCTGGCGCTGCATTATCGGTATTGCCACCACATCAAAAACAGCGCAAAACCTGCAACGCACCGGGCAATGCGTTTTAAACCTTCCATCGGTTAATGAGGTGCAGGCGGTAAACCGATTAGCACTTAAAACGGGCATGAACCCGGTACCGGTTGCAAAACAAGGTCGCGGTTATTATTATGAGCCGGATAAATTTGGCGTATCGGGCTTTACCCCTGTTCCGTCCCAAAAGGTGAGTGCACCACGGGCTATGGAATGCCCCGTGCAAATGGAGGCGCATGTGGCCGAGATACATCCTATTGGCCAGGACAATGAACTACAACGCGGGCGCATCATCACCCTCGAATTAAAAATTGTACAGGTATACCTTGAAGAATCCATCATCATGAAGGACGACCCAAACCGCGTTGATCCCGACAGATGGCGACCGCTGATCATGAGCTTTCAGCAATTTTACGGCTTAGGCGAACAGGTACACACCTCTGACCTGGCGAGCATCCCGGAACACCAATACAAAAGCCCCGATATGGATATTGCCAGAAATGTGGGGAGGGTTACGGAGGGAAGCAATGATAAAAATCATATCCCACGCGTCATTGCGAGGCACGAAGCAATCTCTACGTAGGCAGGTTACGCATTTATATTCGCTCTGTATAGCATAGAGATTGCTTCGTGCCTCGCAATGACGCGTTTATAAAATTGTTCTGTCGGATCAAGCGTCTAAATTTGTGTTGGCGGTTTGAACTGATTGTCAGATTAAAGGATTTTACTTTATTTTTTTGATAATCATGGTAATCCATCCTTTCCCAAAATCATAGTTCAGACAAGTTCGCGATCACCACGCTTCGCTCTCTATAACAAAAAGCATATTCTCAGTCATATTGTAATGACAGATGAAGGGCATAAAAAAAGCGACGCACCTACCGGAGCGTCGCTTTTTATTAAATAAACAAATTTATGCCTCCACACTGCCGCAGCTGGCTATTTTGTACAGGGGCTCATGAAGTATAGGAAAATTGCAGGAGTTGGCAATAAAGCACACCTTATTAGCCTCTTTATGCAGTTCATTGGCCTTATCAATCATGCTTTCGTCTGTAATGGTGATAACCGGCCTCAGCAGTATCAGGGTAAAGCAACCGCTTCCGTTAGTGTTTTCCATCATTACGCCTTCGGCTTTATCTTCATATGCGGTTACTATGATGCCAGCCGTAGTACAAAGATGAAGATACCATAACATATGGCACGATGAAACCGAGGCTACCAACAGATCTTCGGGGCTATATCTTGATTTGTCGCCACGAAAGCTGGGATCTGAGGAACCTAAAATAGGGTGTTTACCATCAATATTTATGTCATGGCTCCGTTCATACCCTTTGTAGTCCTTTGTCCCTTCTCCTGTGTTACCGGTCCAGGTTACGTTTGTTTGATAATGATGATTTTTCATAGATGTAATTTAAAAAGAGCTAAAACCTGCTAAAACCCGATTGCTGCTATTGTTTCATTTTTAATCAGTAAAAACTTGTCAATAGTTATTGGCTAAGCCGTCATAATCTGTATATTTTAATTAAAAAACATTTGAGCCTAAACGCAGAGCCGTATTTTACTCCAAAACTATTACGTATGAGATACCAAGAATTGGACAAAACCGGCAAAGTAAATAATGTTATCAGGGCTGCTATAGCCCGGATGCCTGTTTATTTAATATGGCTCAGGTTTTGAATTTTACCTTCGCCGAACGACCAGTTTTCTTTGCCACCGTTTTCAACCAGTATAATGATCACGTCATTAATTAACACAGGGGTTTCGGCGGCTATTTTACCGGCAATGGCCGCGTATAGTTTTTCTTTTTGCTCATAACTACGGCCCGATCCGGCAGTTATTTGTACATATACCATATTGCCGGTGTGCGCTATGCCTAAATAGTTTTCGGGATAGTACAACTGCGGAGCATCCAGTTCTTCAATAACGTGAAAGTAATCGTGGGCGGGAACATTAAATTCGGCCATTAATGATTGGTGTACCGCTTTTGATATTTTGTCTTTCGCGCCTGCAGGTAATGTTTTCAGTAAGCTAATTCGTACAAAAGGCATATAAAACTAAAATTACAGATAAATATTTATCCTAATTACTTAGTTAAGTTTTTTAGCAATTTATCACCCTCATTTTTAATGAATATTACCATTAATTGACATATACAAAGCCTAACCGGGGAGACCAATCAGCAATGGAATGCCTAAACCGAAGTAGCATTAGTTTTTGATACCCAGAATAATTTACTTTACGACTGCAGCTTGCTTAGCCTTTCCCGGGCACGTTTAGGCAAATAGATGTTGCCGCTTTGCTTGTCATAGTTCAATTTGAGGTAGGTAATTAACCATTCGCCGTTTATTTTTTCAAGTTTGGTATCATATGACCCCGAAACGGTCCACACCTCATCGTCAATAAAATGATCGGCCGCACCTATATAATGCACATCGGCCTCGTGGCCATGCAGCTTCACCCTAAACTCAGAAATATGGTGTTGCGTACTATCAAACCCAGGCATGAATGAGGCCCAGGCTTCTTTTATTTCCAGGGGTGTTTGCATGGCAGGTTCGCCCCCAACCATTGAAGTATAGTCAAGCAATACATTATCCGCAAACAGGGTTAGCATGTATTCCCAATCGCGATCATCCACGCTTTTAAATAAATTATTAATTGCCTGAATTATTTTTGATCCTTCCATACCTTGTTAGATGCTAAGATTACAGATTTGTTTCAAGCCGGGGGCCTAAAATTAAAAAAGGTGTTTTATGCTTATTCAACGGATTCAATAGCAGCACCGTTTACCTATTGCCTGCATAGTTTCCAGGCAAGTTAATTAATGGTTATTTACATTTTACCTGCCTGATTTTCAATCAGTAAGCAATCCATTTTATTCACAAAGCAAATATAAGCAATGCTTCAACAAAAAGCACCTGTTTTTATTAGTAATTAACTAAATTGTTTTGTTTTAGAAATTTCAAATGCGGTATCTTGTGTTGGCTATTGGCCATGTTTATAAACCGTATAAAAAAATCAGGTTGCCTGTCCAATTTCAGGAATGGTGTTCGTCATACCGTTTTAACCATTAAAAATTTAAACATCATGAACGATTTCTTATTAATTTTCAGAAGAGAACCTGTTACCGGCCAAACTCAGCAATCTCCGGCACAGCTCCAGGCCTGGATGAAAGAGTGGCAGGACTGGATGGGTGGTATTGCTGCGCAAAACAAATTGGTTAACCAGGGCAACCGCCTTGATCAGGATGGCTCCGTAGTAAAAGCCGGCGGCATTGTTACCAATGGCCCTTATGTAGAAGTTAAGGAAGTTATTGGCGGCTATACCATCATCCGCGCCGAATCGCAGGAGGAGGCATCAGAAATAGCAAAAGGCTGCCCCATATTAAAAGTTGGCGGTAGCGTTGAGGTACGCGCCATTATGGCCATGTAACAAATAAATGGGTTGAAAAACTGCTCAGGTGGCAATTTTTCAACCCGTTTTGAAGAGTAATAGTTCATGAAAAGATATGGCCTTGAAAATTGAATGGCGTATAGTTGACTCACCCGGTCTACGCTACGCTGGACCACCCTCTCTGCCCTTTGGGCAAAGAGGGTAAGAGAGTCATGCCCCCTCTTTACACCGTAGGTGAAGAGAGGGGTGACAAGCGCAGCGATGTCGGGGTGAGTCAATACGGCGTTCCAATTCTTGCCAGCTGTCTAATCATCGGTTATTACCCTTTGAAGACAACCAGGCTTTAATAACTTTGTAGATATTAACTGCATGGATTAAAATATAAAGGAGGCACACCAACCAAATGGATAATAATGAGCTGCTGCCGCATTTGTTCCGCACCGAGTACCGTAAAATAACAGCTGTACTTTACAAGCACTTTGGTTTTGAATACCCGGAAATTGCCGAAGATATTGCCAGCGATACTTTTTTAACCGCTTCAGAAACATGGGGTATTAAGGGGCTACCTGATAATCCTGTTGCCTGGCTGTACACCGTGGCCCGCAATAAAGCCAAAGACTACTTAAGGCGCAATAATTTATTCGACCAAAAAATAACGGGCATACTACAGGCCGACTATACCGGCTGGGAAGAAAAAGAGATTGACCTCTCCGATCAGCATATTAAAGACAGCCAGTTACAGCTCATGTTTGCCATTTGCCAGCCCGTGCTCACTTCCGAAGCTCAGATTGGCCTGGCGCTCCGCATTTTGTGCGGGTTTGGGATTGATGAAATTGCCGATGCCTTTTTATCAAACAAAGAAACTATTAACAAACGCTTATTCCGGGCGAAAGAAAAACTGCGCGAGCAAAAGGTAAAGATCGAGTTCCCGGCAGAGGCTGAGGTAAGCACACGCATGCAGGCTGTTTTAACTACCCTGTATCTGCTGTTTAATGAGGGTTACTATTCGAGCAGCAAGGATACCACCTTGCGGCGCGACCTGTGCCTGGAGGCTATGCGCCTCACCTATTTACTGGTTGAAAACGAAAGCACCAACCTGCCTGAGGCCAACGCCCTCATCTCGCTCATGTGTTTCCACGCTTCTCGCTTTGATGCCCGTACAGATGAAAAAGGCGAAATGATACGTTACGATGAGCAGGACACCAGCTTATGGAACAACGAACTGATATTAAGGGGTAACCAATACCTTAACCTGGCCTCCAAAGGTAGTGAGGTTAATAAATATCACCTGGAGGCGGCCATTGCTTACTGGCACACCATCAAAAACAACACGGCCGAAAAATGGGAAAACATATTGCAGCTGTATAACCGTTTGTTGCAGATCAGCTATTCGCCTGTTGCCGCGCTGAATCGCACTTATGCACTTTATAAGGCCCGGGGCGCACAGCAGGCCATTGCCGAAGCCGAAAAACTACAGCTTAACAGCAATCATTTATACCATGTGTTGCTGGGCCATTTATATACCGGCGTTAACCAGCCGGCAGCTGTTCAGCACCTGCAAACCGCCCTTAAACTGGCCAAAACCACCACCGAAAAAAACAGGATACGTAAAGATCTGGAACTAATTAGCTCATAAATTTTAGAGAATATGGCTTACGACGAATTATTAACCAACCGTGTGCGCGAAGCATTGAGCCAACAGCCTATTGTTGATGAAATAAAAATGTTTCAGGGCATATGTTTTATGGTTGACGACAAAATGTGTATCTGCATTCGCGAAGACGGCTTACTGTGCCGTATCGGGAAAGAACAGGCCGCCATTGAGTTGGAAAAAGGAGATTGCCGCCAAATGATGCATGGTACCCGGGTAATGAAAGATTTTGTATATGTAGATCATGAAAACCTGCGTACCAATAAAGATTTTGACCACTGGATAAAGCTTTCGCTTCAGTTTAATAAGGTAGCCAAAGCATCAAAAAAAGGAAAAAAGGGCTGAAATAGGTATAATAAACTATACGCTGTCAGTGCAAACTTTGTTGATTATTGACCTGATTTGTCATGCTGAACGATAGTGAAGCATCTATTATTCGATTTGCATAGCTCACGAATAGATCCTTCGTTCCTCAGGATGACAGGTAAAATAATAAAAGACATCTCCGCTACTGCAAGTGAGCTAATTATCAAACCTAATTGCCTGTTTGTTGTCATTTAAACACTTTAATGGTTGACCCGGAGTATAAACACGTGTTTCCATATTTTTTTTTCTGTTTCTTTTATTTATAATTACCCCGATTGTAAACTACGTTTTTTTTAATGGCAACCTTTTAATGATATAACATGCTCAAATACTCCAAACAAACCAGATTATTATTGGCTGTTGATTGTATAATTTTTGGATTTGACGGAGAAGTTTTAAAGCTGTTGCTGATCAAAAGGGGTTTCCAACCCGAAAAAGGGAACTGGAGCTTAATGGGTGGCTTTGTACAGGATAATGAAAGTCTTGACCAGGCCGCCAACCGTATCCTGAAACAACTCACCGGGCTCGAAGGCGTGTATCTTGAACAATTATTCACCTTTGGCGAGCCCACCCGCGACCCCATAGAGCGCACTGTATCTGTTGCCTATTTTGCCCTGATAGATATACAAAAGTACCAAACCCAAATGAGCTCGGATTACCAGGCCGAGTGGTTTCAACTTAAGCGTACGCCCAAATTGGTATTTGACCACCAGGAAATGCTGGAACAAGCCCGCAAGCGCATCCGTTATAAGGCTGCCATGCACCCTATCCTGTTTGAGCTTTTACCTACAAAATTCACTATTCCGCAGTTACAAAACCTTTATGAGTGCGTTTTTAACACCACTATTGATAAACGGAATTTCAGCAAAAGGGTATTAGCCACAGGCTTGCTTATTAAACTGGCCGACAAAGATAAGGCGGGCTCCAAACGCGGCGCTTACTATTACCAGCTTAATATGCAAAACTACTACGCCAAGTTTCAGGCTTTTATGAATTTTATCCCCAATCCTGATACCCTTTAGGCACTAATTTCATTTATTATCCGGAATGTATTGATAAACCACCTCATAAGGTTTGTTTTTCAACTTTGTGGATAACTGCCCTATTTTCAGATCTTCCAGCTGTGGGGTTGGCTCACAAAGCGAATAGACTTTTCCTTTGTAAATGATTGGGCTGCCAACGGGTTTATCAAACTGAACGGCCATGGTAATGTGGGTTGGGTACAGAAGTGCTATCATGGGCAGGTTGTAAATTTCCTTTACCAGGTAAAAAAACAAAGCGGCACGGTCGTCACAGTCACTGTATTTGGCAAAGAGCGTTTCCTCGGGCGAGAGGCGTTTTTCCTTCCCAAAATTATTTTCATCATCCTCATATAAAAACGCATACCGGGTAAAGCGCATCAGGTAGTCCACTCCCTTTTTTTGGTTCATGCCTGCTATATTCTTTTTCAACAGCGGTATAAGCGACCCATAGGTTTCCTTGCTGAGCGGGATATTAAAATACGAGCCAAAATCAACCACAGGGTAATTGGCAAAAATACTTTCCACCTCCTTGCTCAGTTTAATGTTGAAATAATAAACCTTGTGCTTATAGGTAAACTGCAGTTCTTTATCAAAGTAATCTTCCTGTTTAAAATCGGGCATGCGGGTAACTTTGTATGAAAACGCGTTCACCGCCTCGGGAATGTGGATGGCAACAGGTAGCGGAGGGTCGAGGTTTAGATTGGTGTTGACATAATCATGATAGTTGAGGCACATGTACTTTCTGTTATCAACAGTAAAGAATGGTATATCCTCAATATCTTCATCATTGAATACATAAAATATAACCTTATCCTTAGTTAAGGCCAGCCGGGCATCGTAGCCCGATTTTGCAAGTAAAAACCATTTGTATAAGGTGTAACGGCTATAGTTTGCAGCCTTAGGGCTTAGCTGCTGTGCCGTTTTGCGGATAAGCTGGTAATAAAGCCAATCGTTTAACTGGTATTTTTGCTTATATGCCTGCAACGAATCAATTAAGGGCCTGTAATTACTGCCATTAACCGTTTCATAAAATGATCTGATAATTTGCGGCGACAGCTTTTCGGTAACATTCGCCTTGAGGCCCTCATCTACTCCGCTGTTAAAAGTGCCCCCGTAAAACTCAAAGCAGATCCGTTGATCGTTACGCTGACCATAAACGGATGTCATTGTAATGACCAGCAAAAATGTAACGAATACATAAACAAGCCGGCGCATGGGTGCAATAATTGGATATGTTAAACGTACATAAAATTAATAGTATTTTAATATTAAGTTTATGTAAACAATACCCGATCCAATACCGTTACTTAATGATAATGAGCACGATAACATTAAGCATTTACATTTTACTCTCTTCTATTAACTGGGCAATGCGGTAGCGGTAATATTCTTTTTTTACGATATCCAAATCGAGGTAAAGGGCATTGGAAAGCTCTTTTAATTTATCAACGTTCAAGGATTTTTTGCCGCATTCTACCCGGCTCAGCTGGGCACGTTCTATATTTATCTTCCGGGCAAAATCCTCCTGCGACAGGCAAAGCTCCAGGCGGTGCTTTTTTATAAACGCTCCAAAACTAACCAAACTACTGCCGTGCTCTTCTTGTTTATCTGCATAAACAACTGCTTCCGGCTCATGCACTTCGGCTTTTCGGGGGCTTAGCTGGCCAATGCTTTGAAACATGGTGGTAAAGCTATCGGCAATTTGTTTGGATACGTTTTGATCAATACTGTAGGTAATTTTACCCTTAGCACCATTGATCTTTAAAATTCCGGCAGCCTTTAATTCCAGCAGATGTTTATTGATGTTTTGCTCGCTAAAGGCTGGTGAATACAATTGCTGTTTGCTGACAGAATTATCGTTTTCAATGATCATCCGGATAATAAAAACCCTGATAGGCAGCGCAAGCACTCGTGCAAATTGCGACAACTCAAAATCAATATTATGTAAAAGAGAATGCAGGGGAGACATGTTAATGTTTAGGTTTGATATTATTAGTTCAATAAAGAAGCCCAACTAAATTTAGTCAGGCTTCTCTATTAAATTATCATCAACTGATTATTTTCCGTAAACAGTCCAGGCAGCTTTTGACCAGTCGTTTGCTGGGTCAATAGCACCAATATAAGTTGTTTTATCAAAGAAAGCATCAGCAAAACCACCTTCAAACTTACCGGCAACCAATGCAGGCGAACCAGTTTTAGGGATCAGGTTTGGTGCAGCGTTGTTAAACGGATCGGTTAACAGTACATCTGCAGCATTAGCAAACAGTTTGGTACCATCGCGGCCTTCAACCAAAGCTTTTAAACCGGCAGCGTCTAATACAGCAGCTGTAAGTCTGTCAACTTTATAAGGCTCTGCAACAGAAGATAACAAGCTATTTTTTAACGCGCTCGCTCCGTCTTTATAAGCTTGAGCCGTAACGTCATTATCAATATCCAAACCTGCTTTTTGGCCACCAATTACAATAGCATTTGCTAAAGTAACTTTCGCGCCTCTTCTCCAACGGATACCGTAACCATAAGTAGGAAGTGTGCCTGTAGCATTGTTAGGACCAATAGCGGTAAAGTTTGATAATACCGGAGCAGTTACCGGGGTTAACAGATAACCTTTAGCATCAACCGTGTTATCCATTTCAAAGTTGTTTGAAATATCACCTGAAGTACCTTTGTCATCAGTAAAAGTAGGATTCTTTACAGAAACAGCGTATTGAATTTTACCGTGGTATCCATCATCAAAATCAAAATCGTCATCGGCATTGTTGTAAGCAATCAGGTATTTAGCGTTAAATGAACCGCCAAAAAACTCATAAGCGTCATCTAAACCACGTACAACCTCAATGTGGTCAACTTTAGTGCCGCTACCTACAGTGTACATGCTTAATCCGTTAACCTCATCGCCAGGGTTAACCGCTTTACCTGCATACTCAATGCGTATATATTGTAACACGCCAGAGTTATCGGCATCGTTATTACCACCAAACAGTTGGTGAGCTACGTCAACGCCACCTTCTAACAAAGCATGGTTACCGTTACCGGTTGCCACACCAACCACTACAAGCCCGCCCAAATCACCTGGTTTTGGTTCTGCTTCTGCTGATGTGAATACAATTGGCTTATCGGCAGTACCAGCTGCGTTGATCTTGCTTCCTTTGTAAACGATCAATACACCAGATGAATCTTTGTTACTCACAATTTTAGTTCCCGGGTCAATGGTTAATGTAGCATTGTTATCTACATAAACATAACCACGCAGCCTGTAAGTAACGCCGGCAGTCCAGTGGGTATCTTTGGTGATGCTTCCTCTTACATCTAATTTAGTTACCGCGGGTGGAGGAGGAGGATTTGTACCCGGATCGGTGTTGTCGCTCTTTGAGCAAGAAGCCAGGCCTAATACAGCCAATGAGCTTAATAAGAAGATCGCTTTTTTCATAATAATCGTTAATAATTTTTGTTCGTATTTTTTTATTTTTTGGGTTTAGATTTATTTTTTGAAATCAAAGTTGTACTTGAATGACAGCGTAGTTCCGAAACCGGCATACTGGCTCCTGATGATCTTGTCTTCTTTAGCGTTATAAGCTGTACTGCTTGATGTGCCGTAGTTATTATACCATGAAAATGGTTGGGCTAATATGTCAGATACAGTTAACTTGATCTCGGCATGTTTTTTAAACAGACCTTTGCTGAGCTGCATATCTATCACGTTACGTGGTTTTTCATAGATATCGACACCACCGGTTACTGCCCTGAAGCGCAGGCGTTCGCCTATACGGTTGTACAGCACGTTGAAAGAAAAATCGCTGCTGGTTGGTGTATAATACAAGCCTGCATTGATGAGGTAAGGCGACTGGCCCTGCAGCGGTGTTGAAACATTCCGTCCGTCGGCAAGCTTTACCTTGGCGTTAATGTATGAGGCGTTTACATAAAAGGTTACATCCTTTAAAAAGCTGCCCTCGGCTATAAAATTTAACTTTTTGCGCAACTCGGCCTCAAAACCGATATCTTTTGCGTTAAGGGCGTTTTGATAAGATAAGATATCGTTACCCTGGTTTATCTGCTCAATAGGGTTCTTGAATTTTTTATAGAACGCGGAGATAGAAACAATCTCGCCGCCAGAAGGGTAAAATTCAAAACGCAGATCGGCATTATCAACAGTACTGCGCTGCATGTTGGGGTTACCGGCAATAATAAAGTTGGTCTGGTAATCAAAATACCTGAAACTTGCCAGCTCCCTAAACTCAGGCCTGTTCACCGAACGGAAATATGATGCCCGCAGGTTGGTTTTTTCGGTTAAGTTATAAGTTAAGTTACCTGATGGCAAAAGGTCGGTATTGTTATACTTTTGCTCACGCTGCCCCACCGGGCTTAACGTTTGGGCATAGCGCTCAAGCCTGGCGCCCCATACCAACCTCAACTTATCGTTAAATTTATTATCAAGCATCACATAACCGGCTTCCTGATCGGCTTTGCCTTTATAATCGGTTGAGCTTAGGTCAAGGCGAGACAGGTCGATACCATTTTGCTGTATGCTTTGCGGGCTAAACACATTAAAAATAGTATAGCCGTTTTCAAAAGGGATAATCTTACTACCAAAGCCCCTGGCATCGGTATAGCCCAGCGCATCGATGCTAAAATCACGTTCACGGCGCGATACCAAACCGCCAAATTTAAAACGCTGTGGCTGATCCATCCATTTAAATGGTATGGCCAGGTTAGCTTTGGCACCATAAATATTTTCATTCAACTTTGAATATACCCGGCCCAGGTCATTGGGTTTAGGGCTGTTTTCGCTTGATAAAGAAATATATTCGGGCTGATTTAATGGGGTGTAAATGGTGACGATACGCTGATCGGGCTGGTTACGGTATGATAAGCCGTACGATGCGTTCCAGTCAAAAATAATATTACGCTTGCCCAGGGTGTGCTGCCCTTCTAAAACCGAACTGTAAATACCATTTTGGGTAGTTTCTACCGAATATCCCCTGTACCTTAATGGATTGCTTTGCCCGCTTTCAAAATTTAAAGCATTATTGGTTTGCTCAAAATCAACTGCAAAATCATTGTTATATAAATTTCTGAGCGCAATTTTATTTTTGCCGAATGTATAAGCGAAATTCAGTAAGCCGCCTAAGCTTTTATAATTGGTAAAAATATTACGGTCAAAACTATATTGAGGCAGCTCTTTCGTAGCATCATTAAAACCACTATACCCTATCCTATCGCCAAAAGATGCACGGTGACCGTTGCTGTAGTTTAGGCTAAAGTTGTAACCAAAGCGATTGTTGTTTTTAGTGGTTTTGGAGTTTCCGGTAGAGAGCTGGAAGCCTATGTTAGGCAAACTTTGCTGGCCTTCTTCATAAAAGAAAGTATTCGGAAATTTTTGAGCTATGGCTATCTTTTGCTCGCTTGTTGTCCCGGAGGTATAATCCTTTTTAATGTTTGAATAAGCCGATGGCAGCTTTCTTGAACCATCATCAAAACCCAGGAAATCCCATTTACCTGATGGCCTTGCATCAATAAAATTATTTTTAAAGGTAGTTTTCGAATTATAACCTACGCTCAACGAAGCTTCTAAAAATTGATTGTCGGGAATATCCTTTGTGATGGTATTGATGGTACCTCCGGCAAAATCACCGGGCAGATCGGGCGTGGCCGTTTTGTAAACAATAATATTATCAACAAGGCTTGCCGGGATAATATCAAAGGCAAATGCCTTACGGTCGGGCTCAGAACTTGGCAGTGTTGACCCGTTAAGCATATTATTATTATAACGCTCGGCCAAACCGCGGATAACCACAAATTTACCGTCCTGTACAGATGTACCGCTTACACGTTTCAATACATCGCCTGTATTTCTGTCAGGTGAGCGTTTGATCACATCGGCAGAAATACCGTCCATAACCTGCACGCTGTTTTTTTGCCTTGCATATAAGGCGTTAACCGATTCCTGGCGGTAGGTGGCCTTAATGGTTACCTCCTTTAGCGCCTGTGTGGTGGCCTCGTCTAAAATTGCGTCAAGCTGGGTTACCGCGCCTGCCTTAATTTCAATATCTGAAATAGATTTACTTTGATAACCAATGTACCGGATTATCAAAGTATATCTGCCTGGCTGCAGTTCGCTTAATATATACCTGCCTTCGGCATTGGTGGCGGCGCCTTTGCTGCTGCCTTGTATGCCTATGGTTGCACCAATAAGTGTTTCGCCGGTTTTCCTGTCTGTGATTTTGCCTGCTAATTTTCCTGTGCTTTGTGCAAAAAGCTGAGTATTAATTAACAAAAAGGAAAAAATTGAGAGTAGAACGTATTTAATTTTCAACATAATATTTTATGACGGGTCAAAACTACCCCGGCATCATTAAGTCTATATTATGCGAACATTATCAAATCGAATATCTTAGATGATAGATTAAACATTGCGGATATATTGAAAACAGAATAGATTTATGAAGAAATCATGAAGAAAATATATGTAAAGGCCATTTTACACAGAAGGTTATTTTTTGATTATACCTTTGCAAGTAATTATGGCTAATCATAAAAAAAGCGAATTTGCCTCGGTTGATCAACACATCTCATTAGTTGGGAAGGCCATGTCGCACCCCGCCAGGATTGCCATATTACGTATTTTGGCAGAAAACCCAGGCTTTACCTGCGGCGAAATTGTTGATGTACTACCATTGGCGCAGCCCACCGTATCGCATCATCTGAAAGAATTGGTTGACTCTGGACTTATCACTGTTGCTACAGACGGTAAAAGATCATTATATGATGTAGCCTGGGTAAGCTGGAATGAATACACCCAGCAATTTAGCCACCTGATGGAGGCTATGCATAAAAGCCATTCCGTTTCCTGAAAGTTAACAAGCGTACACAAACATCACCTATATAAATAAAAAAAGCCTAAAGAACAGCAATGATCTTTAGGCTTTTATTTTGTTGCAAGAACCTTACGTACTACAATCTTTTGATCTTGATATTTTTAAGCCATACCTTTTGGCCGTGGTGCTGAAACATGATGTGCCCGCTCGCTGATTTGGCAAAGTTTGGATTATTCTTGTACTTACTGCCATTGATCAGGTCGGTTAACTCCTTTGATCCTAATTCATACTCAACCACTTTTTTACCGTTAAGCCATTGCTCAACATGGCCATTGTTCACTAAAAGCCTGGCGGTATTAAATTCACCAACTTTTTTAAGCTGTTTATTTTGCGGCGCAATAAGATCATATAATGAACCGGCAGATCGTTTGGGTTCATGATCGTTAAAATCAATATCATCCAACAACTGCATTTCAAAATTATCAAGCCAGTTTGGGCTGTTGCCATTGCCTGATTGATGAGCTGAATTTTCCTGTACGTTATAAAACACCCCGCTGTTACCTGCCTTAGATACTGCCCACTCAAAAGTAAGGTCAAAATTGGTATAGGTTTCTTTGGTTAAAAAGTCAACGTTCGGAACATCGGTTTGCGCTACCAGGGCATTATCCTCTATTTTCCAGGCGCCAAACGGAAAATCCTGCATCTTATACCCTCTAAGTTCACTAACCGATTTTCCGTTAAAAAGCGAATGCCATTGATGATCATTTTGTGCGTAAACGGCACCGGTGATTCCCCAAACGGCAATCAGTAATAAAAGCGTTTTTTTCATAAATAGGCTTGTAGTTATAATTGTGCTTATACCGGTACCTTACATTAAAACTTATCGTCGTTCACTTCTATCCAGAAATTGTCAGGGTCCTGCAGGTAGATCTGTTTAACACCATCGGGCCTTAATTGCGGCGATTTTGAATTACCTTTCCAGTTGCCATATTTAATGTGCATTTCATCCAGGTGTTTGCTAAAAACAGCCAGATCGGGAACCGAATAAGAATAATGGGTGTTGATATCATGTTGCTCAATTGCAGCAGCACCTTCAATAACATGCAGCTGGGTATGGTCGCCGGTACGGAACCATACGTGTTTGTTATCATGAAATGGTTCAGGAATTACGTCAAGCTGCATTACATCTTTATAAAATGCCGCACTTGTTTTAAGGTTCTTTACAAAAATGGCTACGTGGTTTGCCTTTGTTTTGCTTTGAGCAAATACCGTTGTACCGATGGATGACAATAATAATAGAATTACTATCAGCGATTTTTTTATCATGTTTTAATAATTTAAGTTTATCACAAAGTTATAATCTAAAACCATTTAGCCACTACATAATTGTTATATAGCCAACTATTTACAATAGACCTTACAATCATTCAACCTGGTAAACGGATAGTCAATTATTTTAATAATCCTGCCGGTATTTTCCCATCCACTTTTGGAAACGGAATACCCAGGAGTTTTACCATGATAGGTGTCATATCGCGCAGGTTCATTTCTTCAATAACAGCACCTTTACGAATGCCCGGACCATGTGCTATAAGGCCCGTACGGATATTTTTGGTATCGGGGAAATGCCCGTGGGTACCACCCCTGCCGGGCTTTACGGCAACACCCGTATTAGCCATGCTAAATGCAGCATCATGCTCGCCCGTAATCGCGAAGGCAACATTCGGGTTATAGCCGCCCTTGTTCAGTTGCTCCTTGGTGATGATACGGTAATATTGTTTTATGCTGTCGGGCTGTGCTTCCAGTAATGCTTTTACTTTATTGGCGGTAGCTTTGTCAGCAGGATCTTTCAGGTACAGGTAAGCAGAGCCACCCACTGCATTGAATTGCGCTTTCCAGTCGCCCGTTTTCAGGTCATTGATCAACCCGGCTTCTCTTAGCCATACATTAGGCGAGATCGTTTTCTTTACATCATAAAATCCGTGATCACCCCCTACCAGCAATACTGTGTTTTCCCATATACCTGCTGCTTTCAGGGCATCCACAATAATACCTACGGCAGCGTCTGCATCGGCCACCGCTTCCTGTACACGAGCGCCTGAACGGCCAACAGCATGTTCTGCCCCATCAACAGAAAATACGTGAATGGTCATCAACTCAGGCTTGCTTTTCTTGATCACATAGGCTGCAATCTTAGCTATGTTTTGATTTTTTCCTGCATCTATTTTGTCAACACCACCAAACACTTCTTTTTTCACCTCGGCATAAAAACCCTGTGGTAAAGAATATTGCTCGCGAACCCCATCGCCCAGGCCGCCTATGTCTGGAATATTGTAATCAACAGGAGCATTGGCAGATACAGGCCAGTAGAGCGAAGCAACGGTCATGCCTTTTTCTTTGGCCGCTTTCCAGATGGTAGGTACATGAATGGAACTATCCTGCCAGTAAGGCTGTTGCGGCGCTCCATCCGGAGTAAATATATTGTTATAAAATACACCGTGTTTGGCGGGCTGCACACCCGTAACAATCGTAGTATGCGAAGGATAGGTCATGGAAGGAAATACACTGTTTACGCCTTTGGCATAAGCGCCGTCTTTCATCAGCTCATGCAGGTTAGGTGTTTGCCATTCGCTGTCAAGGTAAAAATCGGGGCGAAACCCATCAATGGTAATAAAGATAACGTGTTTGGCAGTCTGTGCCATAAGCTGCCCTGCAGTAATAAACAAGGCAAACAGTGCAATTGATAATTGTTTTTTCATAATTAATGCTATCCGGGCTTTGCAGGAGTTTAGGGTAGATCCTTAAACCGGAATAAAGATGCGGCAAAGGTGCCTGTAAATTTGTTAACTTTTTGTGATGTTATAATTAACGTAAATAGCCTGAAACTGCGTTTACCGCATTTACTAATAGTTTATGTAAACAAAATCAAAGATATTAGGGGTCTGAATTGCAGGGGCGGCTTTTACCTTGAACACCAATTAAATATTATACCTATAAGATACCTTTATGATAAGAACCTTTGTATTCTGCATGCTATGCCTTTCAGGCATTACTTGTTTTGCCCAAAAACAAGTAACATTAAAATCATTGCTGAATGAACTGCAGGACAATGCCGCTGTTGCAAAATGGCCCGATCCCTATTACAAAGAATTACAGGCCAGCAGTTATGATCGCAAATCAACATCGCCTGGTAAAGCCGGTTGGTTTGCTAATGATGATAGGTCGCAATACATCAGATCGGAAATGAATGAGGGCCACAAAGAACAGGTTATGATGGATGCCGACGGCCCCGGAGCTATTGTAAGGTTTTGGCTTACCACATTTAAGCGCAACGGCACTATCAGAATATATTTCGACAATAATATAAACCCGGAGATCACCATTCCTGCTTATGATTTGATGAAAAGTGGCCTAAACCTGGGTACCGCGCTGCTGCAAGCCCACTCCAGTTACGAAGCTAAAGAAAAAGGCGGCAGCACCCTGTATTTACCTATGCCATACGCAAACCACTGCAAAATAACTTTTGAAGATAAAGACACCGATAACCAGCCGCGTTATTACCAGGTAAATTACCGTGCCTACCCAGCCGGCACCAGGGTCAAAACTTTTACCCTAAAGGAGTTTGATACGTTGGCTGGCTTAGCCAAATCTGTTAATCATAAACTGCTGCATCCAGACAGTATGGTAACAGGTAAGCAAAGCCATATTGAAAAGAAAATTAAACCCCGGCAACAAATGGCGCTAAAACTGCCTGCCGGTGCCGCAGCAATAAGGTACATGGTTATAAAAATAACCACCGCAAGCCCCCAGGATTATGAACAGGCGCTGCGCTCAACCATACTTAAAATAAAATTTGATGGCCAGGAAACCGTATGGTGCCCCTTAGGTGATTTTGCCGGCAGCGGTGTAGGCAGCAAGCCCCTGCAAAGCTGGTACAGAACAGTAAACACAGATGGAAGCCTGATTAGCAGATGGGTTATGCCCTACCAAACTTCCTCAGAAATTTTGTTGGTAAATTTAAGTGATAAGGCTGTAGGTGCGTCGCTATCGGTGGTTACCAATAAATGGACATGGAATAACAACAGTATGTATTTTCATGCCAACTGGAAGGGTGAAAATAATGTGGCTATTAAGCAAACCGAAAAGGATAAACCCATTGAATGGGACTTTAATGTTATAACCGGGAAAGGCCTTTTTATAGGCGACACTTTTGCCGTTTATAACCATATGCATAAATGGTATGGCGAAGGCGACCAAAAACTTTGGACAGACAATGCTGTTTTTCCTGATGAATACGGAACCGGCACCGAAGATTATTACAATACCTCCTGGGCCCCGGTGGTATTATACCAAACCCCTTTTGCCAATGCACCGCGTGCAGACAATGAAGATTCTTTTGGTTATAATACTTTTACAAGAACCAGAAACCTTGATGCCGTTCCTTTTAAAAAGAATTTTCGTTACAGCCTGGAAATGCTGGGATGGAAAAACGGCACAGCCGATTGTGCAGCAACAACTTATTGGTACGGTTTCAAAAACACTAAAAGCAATATAACCGAAAATCAAAACAAACCATTGTTGCTACCCACAAACAATAAGTAGTACTAAAAACATTTTAACCTGCACACTATGAAAAAAGCAACCTTTTTAAGCCTGGCGTTTGTTGCCTTAACCGGTAGCTTATTTGCCCAGGAAAAATCTGCCGCAACCCCGCAATGGCGACCGGTATATCATTTTACGCCTCCTACTAACTGGACCAACGATCCCAACGGACTGATATTTTTAGATGGGCAGTTTCATTTATATTACCAGCACAATCCGTTTGAAAATAAGTGGGGACATATGAGCTGGGGCCACGCTACCAGTAAGGATCTGGTAACCTGGAAACACCTGCCCGTTGCCATACCCGAAGTAATAAGTAAAGACACTACCACCTGGATCTACTCCGGTTCGGCAGTGTTGGATAAAAACAATACGAGCGGTTTTGGCAAAAATGGTAAAGCCCCCATCGTGGCCATTTTTACTGCCGATCAGCCGAAGCAAAAAAAGGAATCGCAATTTGTTGCCTATAGTAATGATGGCGGGTTAAGCTATAAGCAATATGGCCATAACCCGGTTATCGACCTTAATATGCGCGATTTTCGTGATCCGAACGTATTTTGGTACGAGCCAACCAAACAGTGGATCATGACCGTAGCCATGGTTGATGAACATATGGTAAGAATTTATGGATCAAAGAATTTAAAGGAATGGACAAAACTGAGCGATTTTGGCCCTGCGGGTTATACTAAAAACGGTTGGGAATGCCCATCATTGGTGCCCCTTACCGTTGATAACGATCCGGCCAATATTAAATGGGTATTGTTTGTATCATCAGGAGGCGATCATGGCCCATTGATGCAATACTATATAGGCGATTTTGACGGCACCACCTTTAAAAATAACAATCCTAATGATAAGGTGCTCACCGTTGATTATGGCGATGCCTTTTACGCTGCCATACCCTGGCGGGATGCACCTCAGCATAAGAAAATTCTGTTAGGCTGGCTTCAAAACGGCAAACAGGAAACCAGTCCGTGGAAAGGGCAAATGTCTATCCCGCATGATCTTTCGGTAAAAACAACCGGCGAAGGCTTGAGGCTTAAACAGTCGCCAACCACCATTGTAACCGGTTCATTAGCAAAATATGCAAAAGGCACGCTATCAAAAACAAACCTCACGCTTGAAAATACCATGGAGCTATCCAGTCCCGCCCATTTTGATGGAAATTCAAACTGGATTGAGGCCGAGATCAATTTAAATGATGCAAAAAAAGTTGGCTTTACCGTTGCCGAAAAGAAAGGCACGGCCAAAAAGATAGTTGTTGGTTACGATATTGAAAAACAAGTATTGTATGTTGATTGCACCGGTTCGGAAAGTGGCAACAAATCAACCCCAAACCAAATACAAACCGCACCGATGAAGGCAGTAAACGGCATAGTAAAAATCCAGGTTTTAATTGACAAATCATCACTGGAAGTATTTGGCAACGATGGTGAAAAAGTTATTTCAACCATGATTTATCCGGATACCGATGCAACCGGGCTTTCAGCATTTTCAGAAGGAAAATCAGAAATAAAAAGTTTAATGGTGTGGGATTTAAACCGCCGGTAATTAAATCGAATTGACAAGCTATATAAAAAAACAGGCTTTTAGATTAAATTCTAAAAGCCTGTTTTTTTTACATGATGTATAACTAATACCCCCTTAAAAATGAACAGCCACTGTTACAATTTGCAACAGCGACTGTCATTTCACTTATACATCATCATATTTTGTGGTCAATCCAATATTAATTGGCTGCTGTAGCTGTATTTAGCTGTGCAATTAGTTTTTGTGCAACTAATAAAGATGAAGCAGGATTTTGACCTGTAATCATCAAGCCATCCTGAACCGCAAATGGCTGCCAGTCTGCACCTTTTTTATAATCAGCGCCTTTTGATTTCAACATGTCTTCTAAAGAAAATGGAACTACTGTTGATAATTGCACTGCAGCTTCTTCTGTGTTGGTAAACGCAGATACTTGTTTTCCATTAATATAAGGCTGTCCGTTGCTGTCTTTAACATTTTTTAAAGCAGCAGGTGCGTGGCAAACCAATGCAATGGGTTTATTGCTTTTAATAAAAGCTTCTAAAAGTTTAGCGGAGTTCTGATCTTCAGACAAATCCCACATTGGGCCATGACCACCAGGGTAATAAACGGCATCATAATCTTTCTGATTAACTTTTGACAATACAACAGTATGAGCCAATTTATTTTGTGTTGCAGGGTCGGCAAAGAATTTTTTGGTTGCTTCAGTCTGCGATGAAGGCTCATTGCTTTTTGGATCAATTGGAGCCTGGCCACCTTTTGGAGAAGCTATGGTAATTTTTGCTCCCTGGCTTAGTAAATAGTAATATGGTGCTGCAAATTCTTCAATCCAGATACCGGTTTTTTTACCTGTATTTCCTAACTGATCATGCGAGGTAACAACTATAAGAATTTTTTTTGCTGCATGGTTTCCCTGGGCAAAACCTTTTACACTTACTATTGACAGTAAGGCTAACAATATTAATTTTCCTGTGCGTTTCATTTTTGTATTTTTCGTTTAGGTCAAAGGTCTAACGAATACAGAAAATCTCACAGGATGTAAGTCACAAAATGTATGTGATCTATATCAAATTATTTTGTTGCGTACAGGCGGCTCAAAGTTTCCCGGGTAACCCCCAGGTATGAGGCTAACAGTTGTTTTGGAACAGTTTTAAACAATGCCGGGTACTGTTTTAACAATTGTTCATAACGGTCTTTAGCATTGCTGTTAAGTAAGCTTAAAATGCGCTGTTGAAGCGCAACGTATCCCCAACTGGTTTTCTTTCTGAAAAAGTGTTCCACCTTATGCATTTCCGCACATAATTTATCTTTATTCTCCATGGTAATGCTCAGCACTTCGGCCCCTGCAATAGAATCTATATACAAGGTGCTGGGCATTTGTGTATATAAGGCCTGGTAATCAGTGATCCACCAGTCGGGAAGCGCGAATTGCAGAATATGAGGTTTGTCATCATTATCAACCATGTATGATTTCAAACAGCCTTTCAACACAAAGTATTCATGATTAACATGATCACCCTGTTGAATAAGAAACTGATGCCTGATTATTTTTTTGTAAACAAAATGATCAAAAATATAGTCAAACTCACTGTCGGTTAACGATATACTTTTTTCAAAATGCGTTCTGAGTAGTTCTTTCATCCAGGTTATGATTGAAAAACAAAATTGCTAATAATCTGCCTTATTTATCTTGGCATACCCCTCAATAAAAAGAGCTTTATGAAGTATGCCGTACCTTATTAATAACCAGATTTGTTTTTTGGCCTGTTAAGCAAAGTAAAATCGGCCTTTTAAACAAAACAGCGGGCATCAAACCGGCTTAGTTTTGTGCTGTTAATTATATGAACAAAACTAAATAACATTATGTCATTACAATCATTCAGAATATTAGGAAGATCGGGCTTAAGAGTTAGCCCCCTTTGTTTAGGCGCTATGACCTTTGGTGAAGACTGGGGATGGGGCGCGAGTGTTGATGAAACCACCAGACTCATTAATACCTACCTGGAAAAGGGTGGAAACTTTATTGATACCGCAAATATTTATACCAACAACCATTCAGAAAAGATCATTGGTGATGTAGTAGGCAAAAACTCCTCTTTACGCACCCAAACAGTGATCGCAACCAAATTTGCTAATAACGTTTTCCCTGGCAACCCTAATACGGGCGGTACCGGGAACCGGGCATTGATGACCAACCTGGAACATTCACTGCGCAGGCTGCAGACGGATTATATTGACCTGTACTGGATTCACTCATGGGACTTCTTAACGCCGATGGAAGAGACCATGCGCTCATTAGACAATGCGGTAAAAAGCGGAAAAGTGCGCTACATAGGCATCAGCGATGCTCCTGCCTGGAAGATAGCACAGGCACAAACCGCAGCCTGGTTTAAAGACTGGACCCCATTTATCGGTTTACAAATTGAGTATTCACTGATGCAGCGAACTGTAGAAGATGAGCTGATACCCATGGCGCAGGAACTGGGTTTGGGCATTACCCCCTGGTCGCCATTAAAGGGCGGACTGCTTTCAGGTAAATATAACCGGAAAAATATGGGCAAGACTGATGGCCGATTTGCCTCCCGCAACGGCGGTGCAGAATTAACGGAAAAACAATTAAGCATCATTGACGAACTGGAGCGCCTGGCAGAAATACATCAAACCACACCTGCAGCGGTGGCCTTATCATGGGTAAACAATAAGCCAGGAGTTACTTCTACCATTATCGGTGTACGTACGGTGGAACAGCTGGAGGCTAATATCGCGGCCACAAACGTTCATTTATCAGCCGAAGAAGTGACGTCGCTTGATCAATTGTCGACCCCACCAGCCACCTTTATTTCAGAGTATAAGGATATGATCACGATGATGCAGCATGGAGGCGTGGAAATCAATGGGTTCAAACCAGCGCAGGTGCCGCTGCTGGCAAATATGGATCCCGGTAAATATTGATTTTATCGTAAATTTACAGGATGATCAGCCAAACCATTCAGGCCATTTCCAAGGCTAATATCTTTCTGACCTGTTCTGAGGAAAAATACCACAGCAACCAGTTGATCGTGCAGAAAAACACACTGATCAGGATGCTGTCGGGCGAGATGAGGATCATCTTACCCGACAGTACCCTCGTGGTAGGTGCCGGCGACACGATCTTTTTCCCGCGCCTGGAACTGGCTAAAGTAATGAAACTGCCAAAAGATGGCCGCCCTTATAAATCGACTGCCATTTATTTTACACCCGAATCTGCACAGCATTATTTTGCCAAACACCACCTGAAATCCGAAGGTGAAGGCCCCAAACCAGGAATTACTGTTTTGGAACCGCATCCGCTATTGGAGAGCCTGTTTAATTCCTTACTGCCTTATTTTGACCTCAAAAATGAATTGCCCGAAAATATTGCCGAAGGTAAGGTGGACGAAGCAATTTCCATCCTAAAAGAGTTAGATGCACGCCTGTTTAACGCATTAGGCCATTTTGAAGAACCGGGAAAAATTAACCTGACCGAGTTTATGGAAAAAAACTATATGTTTAACATGCCCATAGACCAATTTGGCTATCTTACCGGAAGGAGTCTGACAACCTTCAAAAGGGATTTCAAAAAAGCTTTTTATACTACCCCGCAAAAATGGCTAACCCAAAAGCGCCTGGAATTGGCCCATTACCAACTGACAGAAAAGAAACGAAAAGCAGCAGACATTTACCTGGAAGTGGGCTTTGAAAACCTATCGCATTTCTCTTATGCTTTCAAGAAGCAATTTGGTTATCCCCCTTCAACGCTACCCGCTCAGTAGGACTTACATAGCTAAGAAACTTTTCAATAAAAAACCCTCTAAAACGTTAATTTTAGAGGGTTTCAACCTGTGTGGAGAATATCGGAGTCGAACCGATGACCTCTTGCATGCCATCTAAATGAGCTTACTGCCATTTGTTGATTATTTAGTTGATTATCAAGTCTAATATATTCTTAGGTATCAAATGGAGATCACTAAGGGGTACATCGAGTTTATTTTATGCTAAATTTAACAATTAAATCCTATCGATAACTTTAAAGGATACCTTCATCAGCAAATGAATAATAACCATTAGAAGTTACGATGATATGATCCAACACTTGAATATCTAAAACCTTTCCAGCCTCTTTAATTCTTCTTGTCATGCTTAAATCTAACTCACTTGGCTGTAAGTTCCCCGACGGATGATTGTGTGCTAAGATCAATTTATGAGCACAGCTTAATAACGCTGAGGCAAACACTAATTTCATATCTACGAAGCACCCTGCCATTCCTCCTGTACCGACCATATAAATACCAAGTACTTTATTCGACCTACTTAATAACATTAACTTAAATTGTTCTATAAACTCTATATTACCTTTATCCCAGGACGACAATAGTATTTCATAAGCTTGTCTACCCGTTTCAACTTTGGGTCTGTGTTGAGCCTTAATAACTGGCCTGTAAGTCAACTGAATTTCTGCACATTGAAGCATGTTTTGCATTTCCATAATCTTAATTGTTAAGTGAATAAATAATTATGGTGCCCCAACAAGTGCAAGGATGAATTAAATGCAAGGAGGAACGGAATAAATGTAAGGTTGAGTGTAGGGTGGTGTTTATGCCGTAGTTCCTTGCCTTGTATTCAGACTAACACTTAACTTTGCCGAATAATTATTATCTCCCTCTTTTTTCTATTCAATCGGTGTAATAAATAATATAATAACTTCATTAATAATTGATAATTTTATTGTTCATAACCTTATCAATGAGAAGTAAGAGACCAATAGTTGAAAAGAAATTCAGATTCAATAAATATCAAGAGATTGGATCTCCTGACGCAGAGACAGATCGATATTTGAATGACGCCTTTATTGAAAAAGATGATTTTCATGCAATTATTGATATGAATAATCAACGGTCTATTTTAGTTGGGCGCACAGGCAGTGGCAAATCAGCTATTCTAAAGCATGTGGAAACCACACAGGAACGCGTAGTTCGTATTCAACCAGAAGCTATGTCGCTACGTTTTCTATCAAACTCCACTTTGCTTCAATACTTCAACTCAATTGAGGTAAACCTTAATTTTTTCTATAAAATTTTATGGAAGCACGTTTTTGTGATCGAATTATTGAGACTATACTTTGCCTACGATGACAAAAAGAAAAATAATTGGTTGTTTAGTGTCAAGAATAAGTTCAGCAGGAAAAACAATCCCAGAAGAGAAAAGGCTTTAGAATATTTTGATAAATGGAGCAATGAATTTTGGATCGATGCTGAAAAAAGGATCAAAGAGATTGAAAATACTGTGCAAAGAAAGTTCGAAGCAGAAGTTGGGTCTGACATCAAGTTTTTGAAAAGTAGTTTAGCCACAAGCAATGACGAGAAATCCACCACTAAAACAGAAATTAAAACAAAGGCGGAGCATATAATTACTGAAGCATTAGCGCATGATATTCATGAAATAATAAATATTCTACAGGAGGAATTGTTTGTTGATGATCAACAGAAACACTTTGTCATCATTGATGATTTGGATAAAGAATGGATTTCAACCTCAATGAGATATGAATTAATTGGTGCAATGATAGAGGTCATTAAGGAATTCAAAGTCTTAAAAGGCGTAAAAATCGTTATATCCTTAAGGGACAACCTATATCAATTAATTTTTTCAGGTGCTAAACACAAAGGAGGGCAGAGAGAAAAATTTAAGCCTCTGTATGCAGACCTATCATGGTCTACTATTGAATTGAAAGAGCTTGTAAACCGAAGGCTATCTTTACTTACTAACAACGCACTAGATATAAAGAATGCATTCGATAAAGTATACAAAGGTGGAACAAGTGGTTTTGAGTATATGTTGGAAAGAACTTTTTTTAGACCGCGTGATGTCATTTCCTTTATCAATCATTCAATCGAAAACGCAAGTGATAAAGGATATTTAAGCTTAGACATTTTGAAAAGAGCCGAAACTGGTTATTCGATTGAAAGATTGCAAGCTATAGAGGATGAATGGGGTGAAAACTATGGAGATATAAATCGGCTATCTAAGTTTTTGTATAGTAAGCATAATGGATTTCGATTGAGAAACATAAAAGAAGACGACTTCGACACAACTTTACTCGAAGAAAATCCAAATAACGTTTTTAAAGGAGACTTAGCAGTTGTGGTAATTAAATGGCAAAATAATGAGATAAAGTTTATAACTTTCCTAAAGGAGGTAATCTATATATTCTATAATGCAGGTATTTTGGGCATTAAAAAAGGGCCGACACACCCGGTGCAATTCTTTTATGAAAAAAATGCATTGATATCCATCAACGATTTAACTAATGATAGCAAAATTTATGTGCACAAAGCTTTCTATTCTGCTTTGAAAATTAATGTCAAAGAAATGGAAAGTGACATTTATTGATTGCTACACTTTTTCAAAAAAGAGGGTTCTTAACACCCTTATTATCAACTGTAGCAAACTAAGTAAATGAAAGAAATGCTTATTCGATGCTTGGGATGACATTTACTCTTGACTCATTAAAAGGTAAGCCTTGTAAGTAACAATTTCCTATTTTTTGAGAGCTTTTGTAAGTACCCTTATAGAAGTAAGATTGTTGAATAAATAGGAAAATGGAATGTGGTTGAGGATGGTTTTGGTGCTATGTCTGTCTACTGTCTTTAAAAGGTAGGCTTTCCAATTATTAGTCAGGCAACCATCTTCAGTACCTTTTAATAAATTACTTGTAAGTAAACACCCTTAGTTCAATGCTAATTATTACGGCAGATCCTCCCTGTTACTGCTGCTTCAGTGTAAACTTCAATTTTGTTGATTCGAATAGTCACCGTTTAACATAGTATTAAAACGTAAAACACTATTTCTCTAATGGCTATATTGCGGTGATGAAAAAGAAGAAGGTTGCACCTCCATACTTCGAGATTACAGATGCCAGCGACATCGTGCGCGTAACTGTTAACGGCATAATTCCCCAATCCGCCAACGTTACTACAAGGACCCAACGGTTAGAATCCATCATTACAGTGAAAGGTTGTAGATTAGGTGGTCAATTTAGTGCAGAATTCTTACCAATCAACTTTTATACATTTAGGCAACAACTGGTATCTCTTATATACAGCCTTGATAAATCAGCAACATTTGAAGGAGATGTGGGATACCTTAAATTGCACTTTGAGGCATTTTTCGATGAAGGTTATGCAGAGATCAGTGTCAACGCACAAGATGTGCCTGGTATAGGATCAGAATTAACCTTTAAGTTGAATATAGAGTTATCAGAGATCGAACATTTGATTAAACAATTAGATGTTATTCTTGAACGCTATCCATTAATCAACTAATGCAATGTGAATTCTGGTATGATGCGTGTTAACAGTTGTTATTAGGTGATTTTGCTCTCCATGATTCAACTGTTGGCAAGACAAAAGAGTTATGGAGGAAACACTAACCAATAAAACCAGCACGACTTTTACCGCCTTCATCTAGCTCTTACAGACACCACAAGTCAGACCATTCTTAGCACATCTCTTGCAGTATTTACAATTCTTACAAGCTTTGCATGGATTTTCACCTTTACAGGTAGCGAAATTCTTCTTATTAATTCTGTTGATTGGTTTAACGCTACTTGCGCTTACAAATGTGATAGCACTTAGTAAAAGAATTAGAACTGGCTGTTTCATAGTGTTTTTGGTTTGGTTAAGTAAACTTACTCAATTAGCCTAACAAATCAACATAGAATTTATAGATGAAAGTGAGACAAAAATTAGGGTTTGATTGTTATATACCCGGAATATAAATTGTCTCACTTTTCTATAAGTAAATAGCTCTTAGTTTCTGTACGCTGTTTTGATACTACAGTAATTTTAAGGTTCATCTCATGATAGTTTTGTTGTATCAAGCAATCCCTAACATGCAACAGTACCTTTCTTATAAATGCTTGAATATGCTTTTCCCGGTCAGCGTAAGCGAACACCTTTAAATAGTAACCTTCATCAAAACGCGTTAAATCAATAGTTAAACCATCATAGACATCGCAATGAAAGAGCATTTTAACATTACTGCCACTTATGTTTTCATTCGTTTTAGGATTGGACATGATCCAGTCAATAAGCTGTGTCCGAATGTTTTGAAGTAAGTTATAAGCATCCCAATCTTCCATAAATCAAAAATGCTAATTAAATTAGCACAAAAGCAAGTTGATTTATTAAATTTGACAAATCAATTCTAATTGAGTATTCCGACCAATGTACACCAGTGTTCCGGGGCATAGTACACCATTTTCCAAGGGCATAATATCGTACTCCAAACTGCCAACTCATAAAGCAGCGTAATATTTGTAAACCTAATGATTTTTCT